>ONZU01000024.1_pt1 | contig 165889 bp, 136 predicted proteins | sample 1671161 | NCBI WGS metagenome assembly ONZU01 (sample SAMN06348128, study PRJEB24527) | human gut metagenome | biome: human gut; feature: ankylosing spondylitis patient; material: feces | host: Homo sapiens | place: China | collected 2015-10
CGGTTATCATTGTTACCCACGATCAGGGTATTATTGAAGATGAACCTTATGTTGTAAAAATTTAAGCTTTCATTTTCTGTGATATTCATTGACGGCATTAGCTGAAATACGAGTAAAAACGAAAACCTGTAGATTTCATCTTTTTATTAGATACAATCTACAGGTTTTTTGTTTTTTCAGAAGTTATTAGGTAAGTTCAAAATGTTTTGTAGATGAAATCGATAGTTTGATGTATGGAACTTTTTAACAGATAGAATGGACTACAGTGTTTTCTAAATAACTATTTAGTAGTTTTGAACACCTCACAGAAAATGCCCTTGACAAATCTCATCTCATGAAATAAATGAATTAGGTTTTTTAATAAATTTTAATGGAATAAAATAGAATTGTATATGTGATTATGGTAGAATATGATATTAATGATTTTGTAAATTCTTATTTGAGGAGGTGAACACTTTGGATATTGAAAAAACCAAATCATATTACAATCAAATAAGAAGTGAAGATTTATGTGATTATTGTACAAACAATATTCATGAAGTCAAAGCAGCTTATCCTACCTCTTTTATAGACACTCCATAACCGTGAGTTCCATAACGTAAATTGCAGATTCTGTGGTGCAATTCACAGTGTAAATTGGGCAAATATAAGCGTCCTCTCACAAGTCATCCATAACGTGAATGAAAGAAAAACGGTACAGACAAATATGATTTCCTTTGTGAGCCATGGAGATAAGACTCTTTAGAGGCTTATCGGAATGCCCGGCGAACAGGAACATCATATTTGTCTGTACCGTTTTTCTTTTCATAAACCTATAAAATCACGACTTGTGAGAGGACTCTTATAGCTGCCCCTCACAGCCTATAAAAGCACCACAAAATCTGCGACACTACGCCAGTTAAACTCTGGTTTACAGATTCTTCACAGTTGCGATATCGATCGGAGTAAGCTCATTGGTTGCTGTCTCAAGGCTTCGTGCCAGTGCATTTGCCGTATCCATTGCTGTGATACAGTACACACCTGTCTCGATCGCATTACGGCGGATCAGGAATCCGTCACGGTTCTTATCACCGTTACCCTGTGTAGGTGTATCAATGACAAGATCGATCTTATGACCAAGAATTAAGTCCATAACGTTCGGTGATTCCTGTGAGATCTTATTGATGCGGAGTGCATTTACGCCGTGCTCCTGCAGATACTTTGCAGTACTTCTTGTCGCATAGATCTTGTAGCCTAATGCTTCAAATCTCTTGGCAACACCAACAGCTTCCGGCTTGTCTGCATCTTTTACTGTCATGATCATCTGTTTGTATTTTGGAAGTTTAATACCAGCTCCCAAGAATGCTTTGTATAAAGCTTCGTTGAAAGTCTTGGCGATACCAAGACACTCACCGGTGGATTTCATCTCAGGTCCTAAAGAAATCTCAGCACCACGAAGTTTCTCAAATGAGAATACCGGCATTTTAATTGCAATGTAATCTGCAGTCGGAGCAAGTCCCGGTTCATAACCCATACCGCGGATGGTCTCGCCGATGATTACTTTTGTTGCCAGGTCAACAATCGGAATACCTGTTACTTTGCTGATATATGGCACAGTTCTGGAAGAACGTGGGTTAACCTCGATCACGTAAACCTGCTCGTCCATAACGATGAACTGGATGTTGATCAGACCAATAACATGTAATGCCTGTGCAAGACGTTTTGTGTATTCCACGATCATCTCTTTGACCGGTTCACTGATCGTTGGAGCCGGATATACGGAAATACTGTCTCCGGAATGGATACCAGTACGCTCAATATGCTCCATAATACCAGGGATTAAAATATCGGTTCCATCGCATACGGCATCGACTTCGATCTCTTTTCCCTGCAAATATTTATCTACGAGGATTGGGTGATCCTGTGCAATACGGTTGATGATTCCGATGAATTCTTCGATCTCTTCATCATTGAATGCGATCTTCATGCCCTGTCCGCCTAAAACGTAGGAAGGACGGACTAATACAGGATAGCCAAGACGGTTTGCAACTTCTTTTGCTTCCTCGGCAGTAAATACGGTTCCACCTGCTGCTCTCGGGATCTGTGTTTTCTCCAGAATCTCGTCAAATAACTCACGGTCCTCTGCGGCGTCAACGTCTTCTGCCTTTGTTCCGAGGATTTTTACACCCATTTTCATCAGGCTCTCGGTCAACTTGATGGCTGTCTGTCCACCGAACTGTACAACTGCTCCGTCCGGTTTCTCGATCTTAACGATTGCTTCCACATCTTCCGTAGTTAACGGTTCAAAGTAAAGTTTATCTGCGATATCAAAGTCTGTAGATACAGTTTCCGGATTGTTGTTGACAATGACTGTCTCCCATCCTTCTTTTGCAAATGCCCATGTGCTGTGAACAGAACAGTAATCGAACTCGATACCCTGTCCGATACGGATCGGGCCGGAACCTAATACTAATACTTTCTTCTGTGGATTGGTTTCCTCTGCCTCATTCTCACTTCCAAATACGGAATAGTAATATGGAGTAGCTGCTTCGAACTCTGCTGCACAGGTATCTACCATCTTGTATGCTGCAACGATTCCGTTCTCATAACGCATGTCGTGAATTTCTGCTTCTGTTTTACCAGTCAGTTTTGCGATCACATTGTCCGGGAACTCGATACGTTTTGCTTCTTTTAATAATTCAACCGTCAATGGCTGTGTCTTTAAAGTCTCTTCCATTTCAACAATGATGGCGAGCTTGTCAATAAACCATTTATCAATCTTGGTGATGGCATGGATCTCATCATAACTGAAGTGACGGCGCAGTGCCTCTGCGATCACCCAGATTCTTCTGTCGTCTACCACATTTAACTGTTCTCTTAATTCTGCATCGTTAAGTCCTGTAAAATCATAAGACATCAGACTGTCTACATGCTGCTCTAAGGAACGGATTGCCTTCATCAGAGCGCCTTCGAAGTTATTGCAGATACTCATAACCTCTCCGGTTGCCTTCATCTGGGTGGTAAGGGTTCTCTTTGCCGTAATAAATTTATCGAATGGCAGTCTTGGGATCTTTACAACGCAGTAGTCAAGCATTGGCTCAAAACTTGCGTATGTTTTTCCTGTAATTGCGTTTTTAATCTCGTCTAAGGTGTAACCTAATGCGATCTTTGCTGCAACTTTTGCGATCGGGTATCCGGTCGCTTTGGATGCCAGTGCAGAAGAACGGGATACACGAGGGTTTACCTCGATTACACAGTACTCGAAAGAATCCGGGTTCAGTGCGTACTGTACGTTACATCCACCTGTGATGTTTAACTCGGAAATGATATTGAGTGCAGAAGTACGAAGCATCTGATACTCTTTATCACCTAATGTCTGGGATGGTGCAACTACGATGGAGTCACCGGTATGCACACCAACCGGGTCAATATTTTCCATATTACATACGGTAATACAGTTTCCGTTTGCATCACGCATTACTTCGTACTCAATTTCTTTCCATCCGGCGATGCAGCGCTCAACTAAAACTTCGCCGACACGGCTTAAACGCAGACCGTTTGTTAAAATATCTACTAATTCCTGCTCATTGTGGGCAATACCACCGCCGCTTCCACCGAGGGTAAATGCCGGACGCAGAACGACCGGATAACCGATGGTGTTTGTGAATTTGATACCATCCTGCACGTTATTTACAACCTGTGAAGCTGCACATGGCTCACCGATTTTCTCCATGGTATCTTTGAATGCCTGACGGTCCTCTGCCTTAAAAATTGTCTCAGCCGTTGTTCCGATCAGCTTTACACCGTATTTGTCAAGAACTCCCTGCTCAGCAAGCTCCATACCAAGGTTTAATCCTGCCTGTCCACCTAAGGTTGGGAGAACACTGTCCGGTTTCTCTTTTGCAATGATCTTTTCTAACACATCGACGGTCAATGGCTCGATATATACTTCATCTGCGATTTCTTTATCGGTCATAATGGTTGCCGGGTTGGAGTTTACAAGTACTACCTCTACCCCTTCCTCTTTCAAAGAACGGCATGCCTGTGTACCTGCATAGTCGAACTCTGCCGCCTGCCCGATGACGATCGGACCGGAACCAATTACTAATACTTTTTTAATGTCTTTATTTCTTGGCATACTCTCATTCTCCTTTATTTACTCATCATATCCAAAAATCTATCAAACAGATAACCGGAGTCCTGTGGTCCAGGGCATGCTTCCGGGTGGAACTGCACAGTGAAGATGTTCTTTCCAACATACTCAAGTCCTTCGTTTGTGCCGTCGTTGACGTTTACAAATGCCGGTTTTGCAATATTCGGATCCAAAGTATCTGTATCAACAACATATCCATGATTCTGGGATGAAATGTATACACGGTTTGTCTTCAGATCTTTGACCGGATGGTTACCGCCACGGTGTCCGTATTTCATTTTGTGGGTGTCGGCACCGGTTGCAAGCGCCATTAACTGATGACCTAAGCAGATCGCAAAAATAGGAGTATCGGAATCGTACAGTTTCCTGATCTCTTTGATAATATCGGTACATTCCTTTGGATCTCCAGGGCCATTGCTTAACATAATTCCGTCCGGATTTGTGCTTAAGATTTCTTCTGCGGTTGTGTGAGCCGGATAAATGGTCACTTCACAGCCACGATTATTTAAAGACTGGGCAATATTATTTTTTGCGCCGAAATCCATGAGTGCAACACGTTTTCCTGCGCCGCTTAATACTCGTTTTTCTTCACAGGTTACTTTGTCTACGACATTTCCTGTTGTGTAAGCTTTTAATTTAGGAATAATTTCTTCTATATTATAGTTCTCGTTTGTTGTGATCATACCGTTCATCGTACCTTTTTCACGTAAGATCTTGGTAAGTGCACGTGTATCGATTCCTGCGATTCCAGGAATATCATTTTTTGTCAGGAAATCCTGGATTGTTCCCTCACAACGGAAGTTGCTTGGCATTCTGGATAACTCCCTTACAATGTATCCGTCCGGCCATGGTTTCTTTGACTCCATATCCGGTGTGATACCATAGTTACCAATTAATGGATATGTCATAACCACTGCCTGTCCTGCATAGGAAGGATCAGTCAATACCTCCAGATAACCAGTCATTGAAGTGTTAAAAACGATCTCACTGATGACTTCTCTGGTGGAACCAATGCTTGTTCCTGTAAATACATTCCCATCTTCGAGTATCAAAAAAGCTTTCATTTGTTTCCCTGTCCTTTCATCTTTTTTTCCCAAAAAAAAAAACGTTTCCGTTTTTTCCTTTTGCTCTATATGAACTATATATGGGCAGTCAAACCGGATATTGCTATCCGCTCCGAAACATACCTTTATTGTCAACAAGGGAATGACCTTTGGAGCATTCCCTTGCTTAAATTGTAATGAGTTTATCATATGTAGTTGTAATTTTCAACCTTTTTCATGGAAACAGATTGATTTTTTTTGTATCCATAAGCAGGACTAATGTTTTTCATTATCCCAAGCTATAATAATCTATTCTTCTTCCTCTTCCGGTTCGTCTTTCGCCCAGCCGTAAGCGTATTTGACCGCTTTGTTCCAGCCTTTCCGTTTTGTCTGGCGCTCCTCTTCGCTCATCTGAGGAGAGAATATCTGGTCGATACTCTGATTTTTGATGACATCTTCCTTGCTCTTCCAGTAACCAACGGCAAGTCCGGCAAGATAGGCGGCGCCCATCGCAGTCGTCTCAATACAGCTTGGACGTTTGACCGGTGCATTGATCATGTCTGCCTGAAACTGCATTAAGAAGTTGTTGGCGCTTGCCCCACCATCCACTTTCAAAGATTTCAATTCTACACCAGCGTCTACACGCATTGCATCGATGACATCACACACCTGAAGATCGATAGATTCCAGTGTGGCGCGGATGATATGGTTTTTGTTGGTACCTCTTGTGATGCCAACGATCGTACCTCTCGCATACTGATCCCAGTGCGGTGCGCCCAGTCCGGTAAATGCCGGAACCACATAACAGCCGTGGGTTCCGTGTACTTTTTTTGCCATGTACTCAGAGTCTGCGGAGGAATCGATCAGCCTCATATTGTCGCGAAGCCACTGGATTGCCGCTCCTGCAACGAAAATCGAACCTTCCAGAGCATAGTTTACTTTTCCGTCCAGTCCCCATGCAATGGTCGTCACAAGACCATTTTTTGAAAATACCGGTTTTTCTCCTGTATTCATTAAAAGGAAACATCCGGTTCCGTATGTGTTTTTTGCCTCTCCTGCATGGAAACAGGTCTGTCCAAAAAGTGCCGCCTGCTGGTCACCTGCCGCTCCTGCGATCGGTATCTCATCCCCTAAGAAGGACGGATCGGTGTAACCGTAAATCTGGCTGGACGGCACCGGTGTCGGAAGCATACTCTCAGGAATATCCAGTTCCTGTAAAATCTCCTTGTCCCAGCACAGATCATTGATGTTAAAAAGCATGGTTCTCGAAGCATTGGAATAATCCGTCACATGCACCGCACCCTTCGTAAATTTCCAGATCAGCCATGTCTCCACGGTACCGAATAATAATTTGCCCTCGTTCGCCAGCTCTCTTGCACCTTTTACATTGTCTAAGATCCATTTGATCTTCGTCGCAGAGAAATATGCATCAATGATCAGTCCCGTCTTTTTCCGGTAAACTTCTTCCAGTCCTTTTTTCTTCAGTCCATCCGCAATATCAGATGTTCTGCGGCACTGCCATACGATTGCATTGTAGATCGGTTCTCCCGTCTCTTTATTCCACACGATGGAAGTCTCACGCTGGTTTGTGATACCGATCGCTGCAATATCGGAAGCCGCAGCTCCGATCATGTTCATCGCCTCCACCGAAACACCAAGCATCGATGACCATATTTCATTTGCGTCATGCTCCACCCAGCCCGGATTCGGGAAAAACTGACGGAACTCTTTCTGCGCCATCGAGCAGATCTCTCCTTTTTCATTGAATAAAATACAACGGTTACTTGTTGTTCCCGCATCTAATGCCATTACATATTTTGCCATGCCTGTTTCTCCTTTCAATTCTGCTGCAAAATGCTCCCCTGTTCTTTTGAACTTTTACCATTTGACTGCACCATAAATCAGACATAAAAATGGGAGATGACACATCGAAAATATACTGCTGCACCCCACAGCAGTATTCCTTTGAATCATCTCCACTCTCTGATTTCTACTCATTTATTCAATTATGTCTGAACTTTTGCTTCCATTGATGGAATCATTATAGCACATATGCTTAAAAAAGCAATGTTTTACTGAGAATTTTTATATATTTTTATTGTGTAGATACTGATTTTCTGCCAGGTTCTCCAACACCTCTTCAAAGTCACTTCAATGTCACTTCAAAGTCAACTTCAAAGTCACTTCAATTAAATTTCATTTTACTTTGAAGTACAGTTCTATTCTTCCCATACCTGGTAAAATCGATTCTAATTGGTAAACTAATCGATTTTTCTCATCTTGTATTTTTTCATTAGTCCAGCACTTTTTTACTATAGAGAAATCCACCTCCAGACACAAGCAGAATGCCCGCCCCGATCACCGCAAACGCATAGATGCTGATGGAAAACGGAAGTGCTGCCATGATCGCAGTTGAAATCGGCATGAAGATCACCGCAACCGTAAAAATCGAGCTGAACACTCTTCCCAGCATGTGTTTTGGTACTTTTTTCTGCACCATTGAAAAAAAATGAATATTAAAAATCGTCAGGAAAAACTCAAAAATCAGATTTCCGGTTACTATGACCTCTGCCGGAAGTCCAAGCACTGCAAAAATTGTGATCGCGGCCAGTCCCACACCGCAGAGTGCCAGTGCGATCAGGATACTGTTGTATGAATTTTTAAATAATTTGTTTGCCAGAACTGCGCCTGCGATTGAGCCAGCCGCTCCCATCGTCAAAAGTGTCGCATAACTGGATGGATGCACGAACAGCTGATTCGAAAATGGCGCCAGATAGTTAAACGCCGCGATGAAAAAGTTTACCATTGAAGCGATGACCAGCAGAAAGAAAATCTCCTTTTCCTTTACAATAAAAATCATTCCCTCTTTGATGTCCCGCAAAATACTTTTGATGCTTGTGTTCCTTTTTTCTGTTGTAATATGTTTTTCTTCCTCCCGAATCGAAAAAAGAAGCAGAAAAGAAAGGAAAAATGTCACACTGTCAAGAATTAACGTCGGTTTTAAGCCAAATCTATCCACAAATAAAAATGCAAACAGCGGGGAAGAAATGCTCACAATCTGAGAGATCACTTCCAGCCGTGAATTAAAAGCTACCAGCCGGTCCTCCGCTACGACCGTCACCACGTAGGAACGAAACGATGTTCCTGAAAATGCGCTCATGATCGCAAGTGCCGCATTCACAGCGATTAATCCATAAAGCATGATATTATCGTTTCCGATAAACGCAAGTACGGCACACATGAGTCCACCGATAAAATCCGTTACAAGCAGTATTTGTCTTCGCTTAAAACGGTCTGCAACCGCCCCTCCGATTGGATTTAAAAATAAGGAAATCACGTTTTCGGCTAATTGATAGTATCCCATGTATTTTTGTCCGATACTTCCCAATCCTGCAATCCATGTGCTGTTTCCATAGTCATACATGACATTTCCAATCTTGTTTACTGCCCTGCTCGCCAATAACTTTGTCTCATTTTTCTTCATAAATAAAACCTCCATCTGAATTTAGATACATTGTAACTAATTTCAGGCAGAGGCTTTTCATTTTTTGCATATATGCAATTTTTAACGAACAAAACGCTCAAAATCTTTTTTATAATTATTTGCCAGATTTTCACTTCCAACCCATTCAAAGATCTGGATCGCGTTTTTCATTTCCTCAATCCCAAATTGTTTTTCTCCTTGCTTGTAGTGTAGAAGTCCTGACAAAAAAAGGTAGATCGTCCTCTTATAAAGATCCGTTTCATCATTTAATAAAGGCTCTATTTTTTCCATGTAAAATAAAGCAACTGTAAGCGCATCCCTGTGCAGACAGGTTTCCCAGATATTTAAAAGTGTAATCGTGGCAAGATTTTTGTGTGAACCAATCTCCCAATAATAATCTTTTCTTTTCAAAATCTCCTGCCCCATTCTGTGTAGCAGTGGAATATCAATGAACAGATATAGATTACCGATCAAAATTAATTCATACATATTCCATTCTTCCGTCGTAAACAGATAATCGGTCACCTCGTCAATGTACTCTTCCGGAAATGGAACCGTTGCATCGCATTTGCAGATAAAGCTCTGAAGCAGGATCACATTTAGGTGATGGCGGTAAATATCCGGATGTTCTGAAAACTCCCACGCCTCTTCCGCCTGCATTTTCTGGAATCCCGCGATATTCCGCTCATATTCCAGTGGAATTAAGGCACTCATAAAACGGATCTGTTCCGTGCGCTGATAGTTGTTCACCGCATCCATAAATTCGCTGACTTCAATATGCATGTTTGAAAGTGCGATCAGAAACTTTTCCAGTGAGATGTCGGATTCCCCTCGCTCAAATCGGGAAATCTGAGCCGCAGAAACCCGCTCATTTGAAATCTGTTTGAGGGAGATGTGTCTGTTTGTGCGCAGATTTTTAAATACCTGCCCTAAATGATCGTAATTTTGCAAATTTTATTCTGTTCCTTTCCAGAGATTTTGCAGCTATGTTTTCTATTCCATAACTGCCATCTTTGATAAGTTTTCTAGCTCGATTATAACAAGTATTTTATTTTGAGTACACCCTAACACATAAACGTTGAGAACACGCAACACCCCGGGCTGAAATCAGATACCTTGTAACTGATTTCAGCCCGGGGCAGTGAACTATCTTTTTATACTTCTAGAATAAACAGAACTCCCTCCTGTTTTCCAAACTCCTCAATGATCTGTTCATGTGAAACCGCTCTGGCAAAGTGTAACGTCATGGTTGCCGCCACTACCTTTTCACCATCTGAGTCTTTCTGCTTTGTTACCTGAATCTCATCTATGATACATGAAACTTCTCTTCCATAAGATAAAAATTTGCTTAATTCCCGAATTCCCGCAAATTCTACATAAATAGAAAACACTTTCACTGTCCGGCTTAGCAATTTATCCACTGAATGCAGAATGCGCATTGCACACCAGAGTGTGAAAAAGCCCACTATTGCTCCAGAATAAAATCCGGCTCCCAACGCAAGTCCCAGACAAGCACCTGCCCAAAGTCCAGCTGCAGTCGTCAGTCCTTTTACCTGATTCTGCTTTGTCACTAGAATAGTTCCTGCACCAAGAAAACTGATACCACTGATGACCTGCGCTGCAATTCTACTTGAATCTGGATCTCCCATATATATTTTGAGGTAAATTCCGGTCATCATTGCAATCTCCGCTCCCATACAGACTACAATATAAGTACGAAATCCTGCTGGACGCCCTTTTTGCTCCCTCTCATATCCAAGGATTCCAGAAAACAGCATCCCAAGAATCATGCGGATAAGTATTTCCGTGATTGTCAGATTTTCCAATGCCGGTCATTCCTTTCTGTCTGACATCAGCCTTTTACTGCTCCGCTGACACCTTCTACATAATACTTCTGCGTACATAAGAATAAAATTGCTACCGGTATGGAGATAATAACCGCACCTGCTGCAAAGCTACAGAACCACTGATCAATATATTCCACATCTAACATCTGGTACAAGCCGACTGCAACTGTGTAATACTCCTGATTTGCACCACACAATACCTTTGCGAGCATAAAGTCTTTGAATGGTCCTGCAAAAGAAGTCAGCATCGTGTATACAACAACTGGTTTACTCAAAGGCATAATGATCTGTGTCAGGACCTGCCATTTGCTTGCTCCGTCCAATAGTGCCGCCTCATCAAGCGACATGGATATCGTATCAAAAAATCCTTTAGCTATATGATAACCGCAGCCTGCGCCTCCCGCATACACTGCAATCATTGCCACACGCAGCATTGGTCCGTCACTCCAGCCAAGCATTTTAATAATGTAATATACCGCGATCATCGACATAAATCCCGGAAACAGATGGATGATCATAGCTGCATTCATTAACGGTTTCCTTGCACGGAACCGCAGTCTTGAAAGAGTATATGCCACCGAAATCACAAAAAATGTGGATATGATACAACTTACCGATGCTATGATAAATGTATTCCATACCATCTTAGGAAAATTAAATACGGAAAAATCGGTAAATAATTTTATATAGTTATCCAGTGTATAACGCGTCGGGAAAAAGGTGGAACTGTAAGATCCCTTTGTTCCGCGAAAACTTGTCAAAATAACCCATAATACAGGCAAAAGCCAGACGACTGCCAGAACAGCAAGAAATGCATGGGCTAAAATGACTTTTATTTTCTTGCCAGTTGAATATCTGTGAAATGTCCCTTTCATCGAAACGCCTCCTCATTCCTGTTTGAACCGCTAAATGTAAATGTTACAAGCGACACAATCGTCAATGTTACAAATGTCATAATACCAACGACTGCCCCTACATCAAAATACTGATTTTCGATTGTCAGTTTATACAGCCATGTGATCAACAGATCCGTCTTTCCTGCCGTAGAACCTACCGATCTTGGCAGACCTTCTGTCGTCAGGAAAATAACGTTGAAGTTATTTACATTTCCCGTAAAGGTCGTAATCAGATATGGTGTTGTGACAAAGAGCATGTATGGCAGTGTTATTTTCATAAAAGTCACAATAGGACCTGCCCCGTCCACTCTGGCAGCTTCATACAATTCTGTCGGGATATTCTGCAGAATACCCGTCACCTGAAGCAGTGTATACGGAACACCAACCCAGATATTGATTAAAATGACAACGACTCTCGCCCAAGTTGCGTCCGTAAAGAACGGCAGTGACTGTGTTGCTCCGATCAGTCCGAGATTACGAAGCAAGATATTCACAGCGCCTTCCGGCTGAAGCATGGACTTAATGATCAGCAATGTGACAAAATGCGGGATTGCAACCGTAAGGGCAAAGCAGAACCTCCACATTTTCTTTGCACGAATCTCTTTCCAGTTGATAAACAGTGCTAGGAGCATTCCCAGAATATAATTAGAAAAAGTCGCAACGACTGCCCACACCATTGTCCATCCAAGAACTGACCAGAATGTTTGTCCAAGGCTGCCACCAAAATCAAATATTTTTCGGAAGTTTTCAAGTCCGACCCAGTCAAATAAAACCAGCTTATTTCCTTCCACACTGTAATTCGTAAATGCCATACTAATCATAAAGACAAGTGGCAGGATTGTAAACATCAGTACGCCAAGTACTGGAAAAGTCAGTAGTGTGATATGCAGATTACCATTTAATAATTCTTTTAACTCCTGCTTTAACGTCAGGATCTGTTCTCCCTTTTTCGACTGACATTCCAGACGATATGCCTGTTTTAAAGAACTTTTGGCTATCAGGAAAAATACCAGAATCAGGGATAGTGTGACGATACCATACAATAAAATGATAAGGGAACGATCTCCATCCACATATTCATATAAACTTTTCGCTTCATTCCATACTTTCTGCTGTTCTACATCTCCCAACGTCCTGAATTTACTTAAATTGTAAAATCCTGTCTGCACCATATAAACGATCAGTAAAATTTCCGATGTCAGATAGAGAATCCCTTTTGCGATCTGTTTGTGTACCAGACAGCCCAGCCCAAAAACAATAGCCGAAAGACGCACGATGAAAGAACCGTTCTTTAATGCGTTCCGGGCAGTATATTCTGTATAAAACTCTTTTTTCTTTTTTCTGCTTTTCATCCTTTTGCAACCCCGCTCTTATTTCATAGATATATTTCGGAACATTAATTTACACCGGATGTATTGGAGCTTTCCTCTAATGTTTTTAATTTCTCCGCTGCATTTTCATGTGTCATAATGCCGTCTCTTAATTCATTACCAAAGCTTTCTGCCACTGTCCAGAAATAAGACATCTCTGTGTAGTTCGCACGTGGCACGGCAATGTTTTCGATTGTCCAGGAATCTACTGCTACAACGGCATCTTTCTGGATCTCTGTATCGTTTACAAGCCCTTTATAGCATGGAACATATCCACGGGTTTCATAATGTAATTTCTGGCTGTCATAGCCACCAAGGTACATTGCAAGCTCAATCGCAACCTGCGGATAAGCAGTTGTGGATTTAACACCGATTGCTTTGGATGAAGTAAACGGTTTTAACTGTACTTCTTCTCCGTCAACTGTCATGGAAGGAAGCGGAGCAACGCCAAAGTTATCGCCTAAGATTTCTTCTGTCTGTGCTGCCTGCCAGGTTCCGCAGAAATATGCATTGACATTCCCCTCACGCATCATGGCAATCGCATCTTCCGGGGAAGAAACAACTAAATTCTCATTCTGTACCATATCGATCAGTGCATTGGTCATTGCAAGCGTTTCATCGTTATCAAGTACAATTCCTGCTTCACGCTCGTTACCTTCTTCTCCGAAGAAAGTTGCTCCTGCTCCAAGATAGAAGGAAGCCAGATAGAAACCATTGTTCAGTGGAATCGCTACTTTTCCTTTTTCTAACATTGTATCTAAAGATTTGATATCATCTTCTGAAAATACACTCTTATCGTAATACATAAAGTAAGTGTTTGTTGTCATTGGCACGCCGTAAACACCGTCATCATAAGTTAAGCTGTCTGCTAAGACGCTGGAGTAGTTCTCACGAATCGTATCAAGATACTTTCCGCCAAACTCGGTCAGACTGTTTGCCTGACAGAGATTTTCCAGACCGGTAGAAGAATAAATGAATACATCTGCTGCCGCATCAATATCCTGTGGAACTAATTTCTTTGCATCAGATTCTGTGCAAACACCATAGTTAAATGTAATATCCCAGTTTGGATGCAGTTCATTAAACTGGTCACACATGGTATTTAACCACTGTCCATATTCCGGATCCTGATCCTCTGACGGTGACCATACGGTCAGTGTACAGGTGATCGGTTCTTCCTCCTGTGCATCCTGCTCGGTTGCTTCACCCTGTTCTGTTTCAGAAACAGATGCATTTGCTGATGCAGTGTTCTCTTTTGCATCACTTCCTCCGCATGCGGTCATGGATACTACCATAGCTGCACATAACATTACACTTAATACTTTACGTTTCATACCTTTTCCTCCTGTTTTTCGTTTCCGAAATATTTTCGTTTTGTTTCGCTATGAATCATAGCATTTTTGAGATATCATGTCAATATATAATTCATTTTGTACATATTATTTTTCTTATTGCGTTTTTCTTTGTACAATGTTATGATATTTTCTGCGAAACATTTAAGAAACATTTTGTAAAACACTCTGTTTCGCCAGAAGGGAGTTTTCATATTTATGAAAAAAATAAATTTTCACACACACACCAACCGTTGCCGCCACGCAGACGGGATTGCAGCCGATTATGTCCAGTCTGCACTGTCTGCCGGTGTTACACAGCTCGGTTTTTCCGACCACGCCCCATTTCCCGATTATGATTTTGGAATGAGAATGCCTTACTGTGAATTATCTGAATATATCGAGGATATAAATGCATTGACGGTACAATACCGGACTGATATAATTTTATGGAAAGGATTAGAAATCGAATATCTCCCAGAATACCGGGATTACTATGAAGCACTTCTCACCCGTTCCGGGATGGATTATCTGCTTATGGGAGAACATTTCTATAAAAATGCATCTGGAAAAACCACGAATTATACCGATGCACTTTCTACAGACGAATTTCCTGTCTACGCACAAAATGTTGCTGACGGAATGAAAACCGGACTATTTTTGGCAGTCGCACATCCTGATATTTATATGGCTGATAATTTTGTCTGGGATGACAACTGTAAAAAAGCGGCTGACATTATCATTGATACGGCTGTCACTACCGGCACAGTGTTAGAATACAATGCCAACGGCTTCCGGCGCGAAAAAAAGTTTTATCCAGACGGAACCAGATATCAGTATCCGCACCCTGCTTTCTGGGAAATGGTCAAAGGCAGCGGTGCCCGCGTGATCGTTGGTTCGGACTGCCACAATCCATCACAGGTCTGGGATGTAGCAATTGAAAAAGCATATCAAAATTTATATGCACTTGGAATCCATCCGATAAGTAGTCTCTTTGATACATCTGACGTTCCATCTGCACTTTGCACAAAATCACACGACGAGGAACATTCATGAATATCAGAGATATTGCCAGATTGGCGAACGTGACACCGGGAACTGTTTCCAAAGTTTTAAACAATTATCCCGATATCAGCGAAGCTACAAGACAACACGTACTACAGATCATAAAAGAGAATCAGTACACCACAAAAAACGGCGGCAGAAAGTTCAAACAGGCTGTTACACCACGTATTGGACTTGTCTCGGAAAATGTTTACAACTGGGTTTCCGAGACAATGCAGAACCTGCTTTCCGTGCGCTTTCACAACGCCGACTATACTGTTTTATCCTTTCAGGATAATTATTTTTCACAAAATAAAAATGAAAAATTTCAGGAATTATTAACTTATATCGACCGACACCAGCTTACAGGTCTTATTTACTTCGGTGGAAACTTTGAAGATGTCCCTGCCGATTCCTTTGCCGCACTCAACTGCCCTGTTATCTTCGTCAATACTGTCCTACCACCAGATAACATGATGACCGCCACAACTTACTCAAGCGTCCAGGTCAACCACTATGAGACTGCTTACTGGCAGATGGAATCCCTGATCAAAAACGGCCACAGCCATATCTGTATGCTGATTTCTTCTAAGATCGATATCAGTGTGTACCGCCTCCGCTGGCAGGCATACGAAGATGCGCTGTCTTCCCATGGTCTTTCCACGGAATATCTTGCAGAAAGCGACTATCAGTGCGAACGTGCTTACCGGGAGCTGACAGAAGTTCTTACTATGCACCCAGAAATCACTGCCATCTGCAGTATTTCAGATATCGTAACGCCTGCCGCGATCCGTGCAATCCATGATCTTGGAAAGATTCCCGGAAAAGATGTTCATATTATCAGCTTTGACGGCATGCCTTCCATGCACTATTGCATCCCTTCCATTTCTACTTTTATCCAGCCACGAGATGAAATGGCAGGCTATATTTATGATTTACTGCTTGGGCTGATTAGTGACGAGCGCCAGCACCAGCATATTACGTTTCAGACACGTTTTTCACCGGGAGAGTCTGAATGATTTTCTTCTCAAATCAGAATATTGCCATATCACTTTGATTGATTATAAAAAGGCAGGGAGAAAAGAAAATTTTTCATTTTCTTCTCTCCCCGCTTTTTTATAATAATATCCACATTTCTATGAATTCTCAATCTTTCACACTACTTTGATTGCATTTTCCTTTCCTAACTGGTTATATTACCCCACTGCAACTTCCACTCTTTTTCCGCAGAATGCCACACCATATTTATAAATCACTTCTACCCCGGCTGCCCTCAGTTCTGTATCATATTGTTTTTCCTGAATCTGTTTTAGTGCAGTCTCTGACAACTGTTTCAGGCTCTCTTCTGTACCATTTTTTTCTGCTTTCAATTCAATAATAATACCCGGAAGACCTTTCTTTACCGGTTTCAACTGGATATCATAGCGTCCTTCGCCAGACTCCCTGTTCGATGTGACAAAAAATCCTCCCAGCAATGCACAAAGTCCAAGCATAAATCCATGATAAAAATTTTCTCCGGCTGTATCAAACGAGCTTACCGATTCCATCAGCAATGTCTGTATCTGTGTCTTCAACTTTCTGTTATCTCCTGAAAAAATTGCTTCCTGTACTGCAATTGCAGTTGACTGCGGAATCATAGCTTCGAATTTCTGCAGGATTTCCTTGTGATACACAAGTGCTATCTCACGGTTTGGCAGTGAAATCTCACACATAAAATCCCCATTAAAGGATAATGTTGTTTTTACTGCTTTCAGATATCCTGTAACCAAAAGGAAACTGTAAATCGTTGACGGATTCTTTTTTATCTGTGGATAGATTACACCGGTATCGATATAAGTCGTAATCGTTTCCCCATTTACCAAGGATGCCAGACGATGATAGATTTCCTCATCTGCCTCCGCCAGAACCTCACCGATCACATCATTGCTTCCGGTAGATACCCAGAATGCCCGCGGTTCACATTCATTGCTGAAATAGTTCACAACTGACCACGGATTAAATATTTCTGTTTTTCCAAATCGATAGCCATCATACCATTCACAAATTTCATCATATTTATCGGATGCTCCATAATATGCTGCCATCTCTCGCACTTCATCCGGTGTGAAGCCAAAATAAGCACTGTATTTATGGTCTAAAACCGAATTAATGGACAGATTGTTCATTCCACTGAAAATACTTTCTTTTGCCACCCGCAGAATTCCGGTAAGAAAGCCGAATGCCAGATGCTTATTATCCTTAAATCCGCCCGAAAACAGGTTTCTCATAAACAGAATGATTTCTTCATAATAACCTTTCATATATCCCTGCTGGATAGGCGTATCATACTCATCAATAAAAATCACCGGAGCGGTTCCATGATGTTTATGAAGCATTGCCGAAAGATCCGCCAATGCACTTGAAAGTTCTACTTCCGTCACATTTCCTTCCGCTAGCCTTGCATATTTCCGCTCATCATATTCATCACACCGGTCACTCGTCCGAAGTTCTTCGTGTCTCTGCGTCTCTTTTGCAAAAATATCCCTGACTGCTGAAAATGTCTCCTCCCAGGTATTAAATTTCACATCTTTAAACGTCAGGAAAATAACCGGATATTTGCCCTGGTACGACTGGTATTTCTGACCACATGCCCAAATTTTCTTATCCTGAAAATATACCGATGTATCCTGCTCTGTTTTTTCAAAAAAAGTCCGCAGCATATCCATATTCAACGTTTTTCCAAATCTGCGTGGTCGTGTAAAAAGTGTTACCATCGGACGTTCATCAATGAAATCTTTTATCAGCATCGTCTTATCAACATAGTAATATTCCGCCTGTGCCAGCCGGAAATCTGACACACCGATTGGCAAAGGCAGACAGGACGATCTCTGATTTTTCCGGTAAGAACCAGAGCGTATTCTTTTATCTGCTGGTTTAGCCGCATCTGCTGGAATCTGCCAGCTGCGTCCCTGCCTCATGGCTCCCTTGATCCTTCCATTTCTGCAAAGTTCCGCTACTCTTCGCTCTGTGATGTTCCATTGTCTTGCAGTTTCTTTTACTGAAATCATTTTTATCATTTTGCGCTTCCTCCACCTTATTTATATATAGTATATCCATATGTGCTTATTTCTGCAATATTTAGCGGAATTATTCCGTATATTTTTCGATATTATTCCGAATATTTTTTTTACATTATTCTGCTATTATCAGAACAAATAAAATACTTTTTTACTTTGCAGGCACAGAATTTTCTGTAAAGTAAAGGGACATGGAAAATGAGATAACCTCATAAATCCATGTCCTTTTCTATTATAGTTATGTGAACCTATTTATTTTTGCTAATATCGATTGTGCAGCTCCAAATTTGTCCTGTTCTGCACCTATACATATTGTATGTATCCTACAATTCCACAATAAACTCTTCCACAAGTTTCGCACAATGCTCCGCCGCTTTTTTCTCAAAAGTAGGATAATCCATCTCCGCAGAGTTATCTGCCTTGTCAGAGATTGCACGAAGGATCACGAATGGGATTTCATTTAAGTATGCTGCCTGTCCGATCGCAGCCCCCTCCATCTCAGTGCAGAGTGGGTGGAAGTTCTCGACTAATTTGTCCTTCACTTCCTTATCACAGATAAACTGGTCGCCGCTTACGATCCTGCCGGAGAACACTTTCACTTCGGTGTTGACTTTCTCGCACACGCTCCTGGCAAGGGATGCCATTCTCTCGTCCGCCGGGAAACTTAAAGTTCCAAGCTGTGGAATCTCGCCTAACGGATAACCAAATACACGCACATCCATGTCATGCTGAAGGACATCTGTGGAAACAACGATATCCCCGATATCGATCTGTGCGTCCAGAGAACCTGCGATACCGGTATTGATGATATGTGTCACGTCAAATAAATCTGCAAGGATCTGTGTGCAGATACCGGCGTTTACTTTTCCAATACCACTGCGCACGATCACAACCTCGACACCGTTTAATGTTCCTTCAAAAAATTCCATATTTGCTTTTTTTGTTGTTTTTACAACATTCATTTTCGATTTTAAAGTTTCTACTTCAAGCTCCATGGCTCCGATAATTCCGATTTTTTTCATCTGTTTCTGCTCCATTCTTTTTTCATACTGTTGATATTCTAACATAAAAATGGAAATTTCGCTTTATTTTTGCGAAATTTCCATTTGTATTTCTCTTTTTATTCACTTGCAGTTCACCAAATGCAAATAAATTTGTATTTCTATATCTTTACGCTACACGGATCTTCTGTAAAACATTTCCAAGTTCGGCTTCCTTCTTCTCGCAGTCGCTCTCAGAAATCTTCTCTGTCACAAAGCCAAGCTCTCCGGTCACGCCTTCTGCCTGTACATACGTAACAGTTCCGAATACTCTTTCTACGGCTGCTTTGTCTGCTGTTGTGCGGATAAAGAACCGGTTCTCCCATTCCCTGTAATCTACGAGTTCCAGTTTCTTTGAACTCCACTCAATTGGAATATTTTTGTCCAGATTTTTTGCCATCTCAACAACATCTGCTACAACGGCACTTGCTGTTGGGAGTTTTCCTGCGCCGCTGCCGTAAAACATTGCGTCACCTAACACATTGCCATGTACGAAAATTGCATTGAACACACCGTTTACAGCATAAAGCGGGTGAGATGCCGGAAGTAAAAATGGAGCAACGATCGCTGTATAGCCTTTTGGTCCTTTTTTGCTTGTTGCAAGCAGTTTGATCGCTCTTCCCATTGCCTGTGCGTATTTGATATCTGTCGGTGTGATTTTTGTGATTCCCTCTGTGTGGATATCTTCAAAATCCACCTGCTGTCCGCATACTAAAGATGTTAAAATTGCAATCTTACGGCATGCGTCATAACCTTCCACATCGGCAGTAGGGTCTTTCTCCGCATAACCTTTTGCCTGCGCATCTTTTAAAACTTCATTGAAATCAGCACCCTTTTCTGTCATCTCAGTCATCATATAGTTCGTTGTACCATTTACGATACCGGTGATCTCTTCAATCTCATCTGCAGTAAGACAGGAATTTAACGGACGGATGATCGGAATACCACCGCCGACACTCGCCTCAAACATGAAATTCACATTTTTTTCTTTTGCAAGTGCGATCAGTTCTGCACCTTTTGCAGCCACTAGTGCCTTATTGGAAGTTGTCACATGTTTTCCGGCCTCTAACATTGTTTTTACAAAAGTATACGCCGGCTCCACGCCACCCATTGTCTCAACTACAATCGCTACTTCCGGATCTTCTGCGATCACTTTATAATCATGTACGATTTTCTCCTGGATCGGATCTCCCTCAAAATCTCTTAAATCCAGAACATACTTTAATTCCACTTCATCGCCGACGCGGGCTGCAATGCTCTTCTTATTGATGTCTAAAACCTCTGCCACACCGGAACCGATCGTTCCAAAACCCATAATTGCTACTTTTATCATTTTTATTCTGCCTTTCTGTTTTTGTATTATGTAAACTATTCTGTTCTGCCAGTCTGTTTTTATTCTCTCGCCAGAATTTTCACATACTGAATGCCGCCCACACTCTCAATCTTTGTGACCATCTCTGCAACATCCCCCGTCTGCGGTAAAATATCAATACTGAGCGTCAGCGTTGCGATTCCATTGACCGGTATACTCTGATGAATGGTAAGGATATTGGCATGAAAATCAGCAATCGTTTTCAATACCCCGGACAAAAGTCCCGGCTCATCATCCATCTGAATGACCATCGTAATGGTCTTTCCCTTTGTTGTCTCGTGAAAAGGAAAAATATCATCTTTATACTTGTAAAAAGAACTGCGGCTGATCCCTACACTCTCTGTCGCCTCCTGCACCGATGCGATCTTACCGGAATCGATCAGCCTTTTTGCCTCCACTACTTTCAGCAGTACTTCCGGCACTGCCTTCTCTTTCAAAACATAATATTGCATTTTGTCTTTCATGGAAATGAATACCTCTTAGTTGCCAGATTCAACAGATTCTCTTTTGTATATAGAATCTATTCTGTTTGTTTGGGACTTACATCTGTCCTCATGAGGAAGATAATAACACAAAGAGGCTGCCAAGGCAACCTCTTTTCCAGAACATTTCTATATTTTTGTTTCTTGTTCACCAAATTTCTGATATTTAGAACTTGCGGCTTCCGCCTCCATGACTTCTGCCAGAACTGCTGGTATGTACCGTCGATCTGCCGGAATGGCTGCTGCCACCCCCACTGCTTCCACTATCAGTCTGGATCCTCCGATGCGTCACCATCTGGTTGACAAAACGGTCTTCCTGACCGGTCAGGTTAACTTTTCCGAACGCATGGTAATCATACTGGTATCCACCGCCAAATTTCAGACGGTATTTTCCGGTAATTCCAAAAAATACAGCGGCAAACACAGCTGCTGCAAGTACAACTGCAAACAGAATTTCACCCAACGTGAGTACATGGTAATAATGGATCTCGCCTGTTTCTTCATCATAGGTATATGCGTCAGATGGGACTCCCACCTCATAATAGTACTCTGCATCACTTAACATGGAAGAAAAGCAGGAAGCATATTCCCCATCCACAACATAATCATAACAGTTATCCAGAATATCATCGATCCTGTCGTCATTCAGATAGTAAATGGCTTCTCCCGCAGTCGATATCGTAACCTCTCTGTTATCCATGTCAATGAGGAACACCACGCCATCATCGCCTGTTGCTGTCGTGTCATAAAAATCATCCGCATACTCTCTCGCTGTCTTTCCCTGTGCATCCTCTGTCGTCAGGACAAAAATCTCCCAGCCTGTGGTCTCCTGCAGATTGGTGATTTCTTCCGAAAGCGACTGCTGTTCCTCATCTGAAAGTAACGCTGCATCATCATACACCGCATCATAAGTATCCGCATAGACCGGTACAGCCACAAAAAGTGTCAGTGCAGTTACTGCGGACAGAGCGATTCTTTTTCTCAATTTATCTCTCATAAGAAATACCCTCCGATCAATGCAATGATTAAGACAACGACTGCCGAAATAATACCCGTCAGCGTGACTTTTCCGTAGTCTACCGGAAGTTCTCCGAACACTTTTCCTGTCTGCCCGTTCATGGAATAATAGTAGATTTTTCCATCTTTCCCCTTATAGGTAACAGTCCAGACCGGAAGCAACGCATAAGACCAATCCTCCTTCTTCGGGATCACCCCGAATGAGTTGACCGATAACGCATTGTATCCCTGAACAGATTCCCGCATGAGTTTTTCCGCTGAGTTTTTCATCGTAGCCTGCATATTTCCTTCCACTGCTTTCTGCTCGATGTCACGTTTCTCTGCCATGAAACCGGAAAGATATCCCATATTAAAATCTTTCATCTCATTGAACTGATACGGCAGTACCCCTTTCACAAGCTGCACATTTGCCTTTTGCAGTGCGTTCTCTGCAAGATTCTTCAGATTAACCTCACCCTCACGCTCCACATGGTAAAACTTTGTCTCTGTGTACTCGGTATCTCCGGTTCTCCACACACGGATTTTCTTGCCTTCGCCCTGCAGTTTTCCCTGCAATTTTGCATCATAGATCCAATATGGGAAATAGACACCACTCAGACATTCGATCTGTTTCTTATTAAAAAATGCCTTTGGAACAAATTTTTTCTTTCCAACATATTCTAAGAAACGTTTTTCCGCTTCCTTTTTGGAAATTTTAAAAGGAATGACTTTATTTGGAAGATACTTTCCTTCCAGCCGTTTTCCAAGCACGACCGGATTGTGACAATAATAACAGAACGTGGCTGCTGTCGTTGCATCTGTCACGATTTCTGCTCCACAGGAAGGGCAGTTATAAATGACTGCCTCTGCGCCGCCATCCTCCCCTTCTTTTTTCTTTGTGTCCGCACTCTGCTGTTCGGTTGTTTCCTGCTCTGCTTCATCATAACCATCCGCTGCACCGGCATTCATCTCCTTTGACTCTGCCGGCTGCAATGCATCCAATTCTGCCTGGGTAAATTTCGAACCACAGTACTCGCATTTATACTTCTGTGTTTCCGGGTCAAAAATCAGTTCTCCGTCACAGTTTGGACACTTAAAACTGATAACTGCCATAGTTAGCTCCTTGCCTTTCCGCAATTGCTGCAGAATTTACCTTTGTTGACGGTTCCACACTCACAGGTCCACTCCGCTGCCGGTGCAGGTTTTCCACACTCACTGCAGAACTTTCCGGTATTCACGGTTCCACATTCACAGGTCCAGCTATTTGCCGGAGCCGGTGCAGGTTTTCCGCACTCACTGCAGAACTTTCCGGTATTTGATGCTCCGCACTCACAGGTCCAGCTATTTGCCGGGGCTGCTGTCTGCTGTGGTGCTGCTGCCTGCTGTGGTGCTGCCTGTGGCTGTGTTCCTGCCATGCCTGCTGTCATAGCGTTCAATCCTTCCATGGAAGTGTTAAACTGCTGCATTCCCATGCCGACGCCCATGAATCCTGTCATCGCACCGCCTGCATTGGAACCTGCGTCACGCACACCTTCTGTTAAATTCTTAACAGCCATACCACGGAGCACACTTGCATCTCCACCTAACATTGCACCTTCATTTCTCATGTTGATGAGCTTCTGGGATTCCTCATCATAAGAAACGCTTGCAATACCGACTGCCTGGATTTCCATACCACGTGTCTGGTTCCACTCTTCATCGAGTGTAGTAGACATATATTTTCCAAGTTCTCTTGCTTTGGATGTCACATAGGAAATACGTGTTCCGTCTGCGGACATCTGGTTGATGGAGGACTGTAATGCCTCTAAGAACTCTGACAGATACTGCTCGTTGATCTCATCGATCTCCACTCTGTCTGCGTTTCTCGGAATTACTTCTGCATAGAACTGGAGTGGATTGGTGATCTTAACGGAATATGTACCATGCGCTCTTAAGAAAAGCTCGGCATTATAAAAATTATCAAAGTAATTGATCGGATTTCTCGTGCCAAACTTGATCCCTTTAATTTCCTGCAGATTGATAAAGAATACTTTCTGCGCAGTTGGTGTCTGACCGCCATATTTAATACGGTTAAAAGAATCCTTTAATGAATCTCCAAACTGTCCGTTAAACAATGATGGCAGGGAAGAGTTATCCACTTTGTAATATCCCGGTTCTGCCGTGTAATCGACTACCTTGCCGCCATCCACTAACATCATGAACTGATTGTCATAAACATGGATGATCGAACCATTGGAAACTGTGTTGCCTGTTCCCTTGGTATTCTGTCCTTTGCGGATCAGCACACCGCTTGTAAAGACGGTTTTGTCGCTCATATCATCTGCTTCGATGACCTCTAACCACTGATCTGCAAGTGTTCCTCCGATTGCCTGTCCAATTGCCCTAATAATTCCCATAACATATCCTCCTATACGTGATTGTAATCTACTTCATAAAAACGATGAAGCGTCCAAACTTTTAAATTGATCGGTGTGATCGCAAGTCCGCAGTACTCGCAGTACATTGCCCCCAGATTGGTGACCGGTGCACCGCAATGCGGACAGGTTGTTCCGACAGCATTGTCGATTTTTGCCATCTTCTCATCCTGGATATACATGACCTCAACATTATACTTTGTCTGCTCCAATCGGTTTTCATCCCCTGAAACCACTATCCCATCTTTCTTTTTATAATGAAGATGTTCCACAGCACTCTGAAATGTAATGATACATTTTCCCTGTTTTTTTTCATAGTTGGAAATCTCCGTCCGGTGAATCCGGATCTTTTCGTATACTTCCCGGATTCCTTCCGACCGGTTCATTTCAATTCTATTTTCTACCTGCGCTTTTAATTCCTCTGAAGCATCCCGGATCAGCGAAACATTCCCGGAATCAATTGCCTGCAAAGCGGAAACCAGCATATTCTCAGCCTTATTCTTAAACTGCACCAGATTAAAATCCGGAAAATCCCTCTGGATCTGCGGTTCAAAGATCCGCGTCATCCCGGACACGGATTTCGGGGTGGCTGCAAGCTCATCTGCCTGCTTATTCCATCCCTCCACCAATGAATCTGTCCCGAATAAAGCCTGGGAAACATCCTCTACTTTTCTTTTGATTTTCCGGTATGCATAATAACCGCCACCTGCGAGCACCGCCAGTATGACGATCACCGGAATCCAGTTATTCATCGTCGCCACCTAATCCCTTCGGACATCCCAAAGATAACCACTTTAAGTATCCGTTGATAAATAAATCTATTTTTCCATCCATTACGCTGTCCACATTTCCGGTTTCCACACCTGTACGATGATCTTTGACCATCGTATATGGCTGCATGACATAGGATCTGATCTGGTTACCCCAGCCGATCTCTGTGACCTCACCGCGGATACCGGCTGCCTTCTCTGCATTTTCCTGTTCCTTCAACAGATACAGTTTTGCCTTTAACATCTGCATTGCCTTATCCTTGTTCTGGTGCTGGGAGCGCTCATTCTGGCACTGCACGACAATTCCGGTCGGAAGGTGCGTGATCCGGATTGCAGAGGAAGTCTTGTTGATATGCTGTCCACCGGCTCCGCTGGAACGGTAAGTATCAATTCTTAAGTCATCTTCATTGATCTCAATGTCGAGATCTTCCTCGATATCCGGCATAACATCACAGGATACAAAAGATGTCTGGCGCTTTCCAGCCGCATTAAACGGAGAAATACGGACCAGACGGTGTACGCCTTTTTCCGATTTCAGATATCCATACGCATTCTCTCCATTGATCTGGAATGTGATGGACTTGATGCCTGCCTCATCTCCATCTAACGAGTCTAAGACAACCAGCTCATATCCCCTGCTGTCTGCCCATTTGGAATACATGCGGAACAGCATCTGTGCCCAGTCACACGACTCGGTTCCACCAGCTCCGGCATGTAATGACAGGATCGCATTATCCCCATCATATTCACCGGAAAGCAGTGTCTTAATACGGATATTGTCGAAAGTCGTAACAAATTCACTCAACATCTCCTCGATCTCCGGGATCAGGGAAGCATCATTCTCCTCATACCCCATCTCGATGAGTGTCTCTATGTCGTCAAACTGTGTTGCAAGCTTCTCATAAGTTGCAACATCATCCTTCATACTCTTTAAGGTTTTCATTTTATTCTGGGAAACGACCGGATCATTCCAAAAATCGCCGTCTTCCATTTCCCGCTCTAATTCCTGGATTTTCTGCTCTTTGTCAGCCAGGTCAAAGTGAATCCCTCACTTCCTGCAGCGGTCCTCTGTATGAATTCAGAGTCACTTTAAATTGATCAAGTTCTACCACAGTATCACCTCTTTCATTTTTTATCTGACAGACTCTTTTATCTGTCTGTTATTTTTATTGTAAAGTAAGCTTTGATTTTTGGCAATGTTTTCGCACTACTTTTAAGGTAAAAAAAAGAATTGCAAGTCCGATCGACGCGCCGAGCGTGTCAATGCACACATCCATCACCTCTGCCGACCTTCCCGGTATAAAATACTGATGAAACTCATCTGTAGCCGCATAAACTGCCGCCGTGAGCAGCGCCGCAAGAAACTGTCGCTTTTCTTTTTTCAGGATTCCGCGGTAAAATGTAAAAGAAAGCAGACCTAATATGGCATACTCTGTCATATGGGCTGCTTTTCTTACCGGATATTCGATTTTTTCTGCCATGGTCAACTGCTGTTTTTCGGTCATATCCAGATGGAGCGTATCATTGGCACGCTCCACCAGACGATGACACAATCCGCCACTCACTTTACTCGATTCCGTCGCAGGCTGATTGGAAAAAGAAAAAATCAGACACATCCATGCTACTGCCAATATCCCTGTAACGATCCGATAAAGTTGTTTTTTCATGCTATTCTCCTGTTATTTACTGGATTTTATCCTTTAAAACCTCTATCGCCTTCTGAATCTGGTTATCATATGCCTCGTCATAAGAAGTTGCATCTTTGTCGAGATATTCGTATTCCAGTTCAATATCCGGCTCAATTCCGACACCGTGAATATAATTTCCGTTCGGAGTAAAATATTTGGCAGTCGTAAGCTTCACTGCGTCCCCATCCTCCAACGGGAAGATTGTCTGCACAATTCCTTTTCCAAAGGTTGTCGTTCCGATCAGTGTGCCATACTGATAATCTTTGACCGCACCTGCCAGAATCTCGGACGCACTGGCGCTCTCCCCATTGATCAGTACCGCAAGCGGGTAGTCCAGATACGTATCCCCGCTGGAAGTGTAGTCCTGACGGTTTCCGTTTTTATCTTCTGTATACACAACTGTTCCCTCCGGCAGAATATCATCCAGGATCTGGACAACTGCGGTCACCATACCACCGGGATTATATCTCACATCAATGATCAGTGCTTTCATTCCCTGATCTTCAAGATCTTTTACTGCCTCCTCAAATTGCGCTGCCGTCTCTGTCTCAAAGGAATCAATATGTACATATCCAATACCATCCTCGAACATCTTGTGGGACACGCTTGGCAATGTAATGTCCTGTCTTTCTACATCAAAGGAAAGATTTTCCTCGGTAGACGGACGGTAAATCTCCAGATGGACAGTCGTTCCCTTCTCTCCACGAATCAGTTTTACCAGTTCCGAAAGTTCCATGGAAGCAGCCTCTGTTCCGTCCACGGAAACGATCACGTCATCTTTCAACAATCCTGCTGACTCAGAAGGGGTTCCCTCATAAACCTTGTTGACTGTTACCACCATGGTATCCTTATCCTGGCTTAACCCTGCACCGATTCCATAGTACTGGCCTGTCGTAGATATCTGAAGTGCCTGATAATCTTCTGCATTATAGTAAACAGAATATTTATCTCCCAATCCATCGATCAGACCTGTATACAGTCCATCCTGCAGTTTCTCATTTTCAATGTCATCATAATAATAGAGCTTTGTGTATGCAGTCAGTTCATTGATCTTGCTGACCGTATCTGCGTCGAGCACTGCGCCCTCTCCGTCATCTGCACTTTCCTTGTTCGTGATCAGGATCTGTGAATTTGTTGCCAGACATGCCACATTGATTCCCGTCCAGCTTATCAGAAGTGTTCCGATCACACCGATCACGATCCCTTTGACTGTGCTTCCTTTTTTCTTCTTTGGAGTCTCTTCCGCTCCAGTTTGATCCAGTTCATAATTCTGCTGATCCATAAATTTCCTTTCGCAGCAATTTCAAAACATTTTTGCTGCATCCTTTCCATGTAAACATATGCATAACCGCACCTCCACTTTCATAGCAATTGAGAAAAATGCCGAGGTGCCGGTTTTATTTTCCATAACCTTTACAAAACAGAAAAAAAGAGATTGTACACAAAATGCCGTTTCCGATTTCCGGCTTTCGTGTGGCAACCTCTTTTTATATACTTTATCTGCCTGATTCCCGGAACGCTTATCAGCCCTTGAGATAACTCCACGGACTGACATAACTTCCGTTTAATGATACACCAAAATGTAAATGATTTCCAGTAGAAATACCTGTACTTCCAACGTAGGCGATCGTCTGACCTGCGGAAACTGCTGTTCCTTCCGAAACTGCAAGCGAGGAACAATGCATATAAACGGTATAAAGTCCGCCGCCATGATCGATCATCACGTAGTTTCCGGCTGCACTGCTGTAATTTGCCGCCTTTACGGTACCGTTTGCCGCTGCAACGATCGCCGCACCTGCTGAGGCACCGATATCAATTCCTTTATGGTTTGAAGACGCTCCTGAAGTCGGTGAAACCCTCGTTCCATAATCACTGGTAACCCTTGTACTTGACGGACACGGCCATGTGAAAGCTCCACCTGTATAAGGATTGTCTGCTACCTCTTTTCCCTCTGCAGCCGCTTTGGCTGCCGCTGCCGCTTTCTCAGCCTCGATCCGCTTGATCTCCGCTATCAATTCGTTCTGCGCCTGTATCTCTGCCTCAAAATACTTTGCATCCTCCTGCGCATCCGAAATATTACTTGTGATGCCTGCAAGCTCTGTCTCCTTCTGGCTCATCAGTGCTGCAACAGACTGCTTCTGGCTCTCCACATTCGCTTTCATATTTTCCAGATCAGCGTAATCCTGTTCAAGCTGTTCTTTCGCCACGGTGATATATTCAATATTCTCCGTGTACTCATCCAGCTTTTGCCTGTCATACTTCTGGATCTCTGCGATATACTCTGCCGTATTCAGAAACTCTGCCACGCTGTTCGATTCCAGAAGCTGCTCCAGATACGTTGTCTGGCTGTTTTCATACATATACCGGATACGGGTTTTCATATCGTCATACTGTTTTTGTTTATCTGCTTCTGCCTGTGCTAATTCTGCCTCGGCATCTGCAATCTCTGTGCTTTTGTCCGCAAGCTGATTTTCCAGTGAAGTGATCTTCGATGAGATATCCACAAGTTCATTGTTCAGTTCCTGAACTTTGTCCTCTACATCACCTTTGGAATCCTTCAGATCATTGATCAGCTCTTTCGCAGCTTTTAACTGCTTTTCCAATGCGGCTTTTTCTTTCTGTGCTTCCTTGAGCGACGTTGATGATGCATCTCCTTTTGCCTGTGCCGTCAGCCCTGTTGCCATCGTGAGAACAAGTACCACCGCCAGAATGCGGCGTAAAATGTTTCTTTTCTTCATAAAATTATACTTTCAAATGCTTTCTGATTGTGATGCGGCTGCCAATAAAACCAATGCCGACACCGAGTATCAATGCTACCGGAACCAGTGTATGGAACACCTCATCTGCCGGTAAAAATTTCATCATATTGCTGATAAAACTGAACTTCTCCCCGATGTAATCAATGATCCGTCCATAAAGGACATACAGGATGCCAAGCGGAATCGCTGCTCCGATCAATCCGATCACAATACCTTCTACCACAAATGGTGCACGCACAAAATAATCGGTAGCACCGATCAGTTTCATAATACCAATCTCTTCTCTTCGCACAGAAATACCAACGGTGATGGTATTACTGATCAAAAAGACTGCAACCCCCAGCAGGATAATAATAATTCCTGCGGAGACATATCCAATCAATTTATTAAAATCGGTCAGCGTATTCGCTACAACTGCCGACTGTTTTACTTCCCGGATACCGTCCACTGACTGTAAATAGGTCACTAACGTCTGCTGCATGGAAATGTCATTCATATAAATGGAATAGCTGGCGTCATTTGCCAGTGGGTTATCCCCGGCAAAACTCTCCGCTGCTGCTTCGTTTCCTTCAAAGTAAGTCTGCTTGAAGCTGTCCCATGCATCATCCGCTGAAACAAATTCCAGATTTGATACCTCTGCCCTTGCACGGATCAGATCCCCAATCTCATCAATCTTATCCTGTGAGATTCCCTCGTCAAAAAAGACTGTTACAGCAACGCCGGACTCTGCATCCTTCACCATAGACTGGAAATTTGTCACAATCGTATAGAACAGACCAAACAAAAAGATACATGCGGTCATCGTTGCAATCGACGCAAGTGAGAACATCTTATTCTTCCAGATATTCTTCAGTCCCTGCTTTATCGTGTAGAAAAATGTACTAATCCTCATCGCTATAATCACCCTCGCTGTCCTCAACGACAACGCCTTTCTTCATAGTGATGACACGCTTGTTCATTGCTTTCACAATCTCAAGGTTATGTGTTACAACTACCACTGTAGTTCCACGGCTATTGATCTCTTCCAGAAGTTTCATGATCTCCCATGCATTATGATTATCCAGGTTACCGGTTGGCTCGTCCGCCAGTAAAATCTTTGGCTCATTGATAAGCGCTCTTGCGATCGCAACACGCTGCTGCTCACCGCCGGACAACTGCCTTGGATAAGAGCGGTACTTTGCAGCAAGTCCTACCATAGACAGCATGGATGGAACATTCTTCTTAATGCTGCGGTTTGACTCGCCGATGACTTTCTGGGCAAACGCAACATTATCATAAATGTTTCTGTCTTTTAACAAGCGGAAATCCTGAAATACAACGCCGATATTACGGCGGAATTTCGGGATTTGCCTTCTTTTGATCTTGTTCAGTTTCTTATTGTTTATCGTGATCGTACCCTCTGTTGGTTCCAGTTCTTTCAGCAAAAGCTTGATCAGTGTAGATTTTCCTGAACCACTGTCACCAACTATGAATACGAATTCGCCTTCTTCAATGTCAAGACTTACGTCATTTAACGCAGGGATTCCTGCTGTATATGACTTACTGACATGTTCCAACTTAATCATTGCTTCCTCCTAAATTCTAGTAATCCAATGACTCCATATATTTCATGTATTTTACAACCATCAACGCAATCTTAAATGTAATGGCATCTTCAAACACACGAAGATCCAGTCCTGTGTACTTCTGCAGTTTATCCAGACGATATACCAGTGTATTTCTGTGGATATATAACTGGCGGGATGTCTCGGAAACGTTCAGGCTGTTCTCGAAGAACTTGTTGATCGTGGTAAGAGTCTCCTCGTCAAAGTCATCCGGTGATTTGCCATCAAAAATCTCTTTGATAAACATCTTGCACAGCGGAATCGGGAGCTGATAGATCAGACGTCCAATTCCCAATGTGGAGTATGCGATCACATCTTTTTCCTCAAAGAAAATCTTTCCTACATCCAATGCCATACGGGCTTCCTTGTAAGAACGGGATACTTCTTTGATCTCATTTACAATTGTTCCATAAGCGACATGAACATCATTCTCAGCATCCGCACGGAACAGGTTCACGATCACTTCTGCTGTCTTGTTCAGTTCATCGTATCCCTCGTTGTCTGCAACTTCTTTCACCACGATGATGTTCTTCTCATCTACCGCAGTGACAAAGTCCTTGGATTTGCCACCGAAGATTCCTCTGATCTTTTCCATTTCATTGCCATCTTTCTCTCGGTTCGTCTCAACGATAAATACCACTCTCCGGACTTCTGTATCAATATGGAGCTTCTTCGCTCTGTTATAAATATCAACCAGCAGTAAATTGTCCAGCAAAAGATTCTTGATAAAGTTGTCTTTATCGAATCTCTCCTTATATGCTACCAGAAGATTCTGTATTTGAAAACTGGCAATTTTACCCACCATGTAGACATCGTCACTGTCTCCGTTGGCAAGCAGGATATACTCTAACTGGTGTTCATCAAACACCTTGAAAAACTGATATCCGTTCACCACCTGGCTGTCTGCAGGTGACTCCACAAATGCCTGAGCAGGTTCTACATACTTCTCTGCGTCAGGAAATGTAGCAGCCAAAATCTTTCCCTCGACGTCAATAATGCATAAATCAATTCTGGTTATTCCCTTCAATCCATCAATTGTGTTCTGAAGTATCTGATTCGAAATCATAAGCTATGCTCCTTCTCTGGTCGATTCTGTTCAACTTTCACAAAAAAAATCGTACTTTTCTCCCTCAATAAAAATACCTAGATTACATTTTAATGCAAAACTGCAAAAAAATAAAGAGGAAATACATATTTTTTTATGCATTTCCTCAATTCTGCTGGAAATTTTACCTCTAATTCCCTGTATACAATCTCCACAAAAAAATTATCGGTTCCCATGATATTCCAGAAATCCCTCGCCAAGTACTTCGCGGACATCTGAGACAATGACAAATGCATCCGGATCCACCGATGCTACAATATCTTTCAGTTCTACGATCTGTTTCTTGGAAACAACACAGTAAAGCATGCACTTTTCATCTCCGGAATACATTCCTTTTGCATATAGACCGGTTGCTCCACGGTCTAACTCCAGCAGGATCTTTTTTGCCACTTTTTCATACTGGTCTGTAATGATGAACGCTGACTTGGAATACTTAAATCCTTCCATCAGGCCATCCGACACTTTCGTTGTGACAAAAATGGCAACGATTGCATACATTCCTGCCTTGATACCAAACAGATACAGTCCGGTCAGAACGATCATGGCATCTAATACCTGCATGATCTGAACCACGGAATAATGTCTGACAAAGTGCTGGATCAATACAGCCAGAAGTTCCGTTCCGCCTGTGGTAGAACGTGCTAAAAGGATCAGACCCATGCCGGCTCCTCCGATCACACCACCAAAAATTGCGGCAAGGAAGTAATCCTGCTGTGTCAGATCAATTGCCGGAATCACATAAATCCACGCAGACAAAAGTACCGTACCCACAACTGTCCGCCAGATAAACCTCTTTCCTTTAAACTTCAGAGCCAGAAAAAACAGTGGCACATTCAGCCCGATATTGGTCAGCCAGAGTGGGATTCCTCCCGGCACAAATCTTTCTGTCACTGCCTTGATCACAATCGCAAGTCCTGTAAAACCTCCTGTGACAAGACCGATCGGATCATACAGACACTGGATGGCTGCCGCTAACAGTCCCGTCCCCACGATCATCATCAGATAATCTATCACTATGGAACGTTTATTGATTAATTTCTGCATTTCTACTACAATTCCTCTTCTTTTTCATCATACTTATTCATACTGTTGACCAACTTGCCACGATGTATGATGCTTTTCAGGCGGGCAAGTATGCCGTGCTTTTTCTTATGTACCGGTATTCCTCCGATTCCATACCAGATATTTGCATTCATTTTATCCCGGTGTTCAAATAAGAACTGCTCCTGCATCGGAGATGGCAGAACAGATATGATCACATCCGGTGTAGTCGCATTCATATCATTGATCACTGCTTCCAGATCCCCCACACAGGTCTCCACTGCATATTCCCCTGCAAAGATCAGTTTTGGATAATCTTCTGTCAGTTCTGCTTTTAAAGAATCAATTTTCTCCTGCGTGTCACCCAGCAAAAAAACACTTTTTTTATTGCGCTCTATCCGTTTAAAAAATTCAAAATAAAAATCGTTTTCTTCTGTTTCCCTGATCCGCTGCATGGATTCAAGCCCCGCTGCCTGGATGATCTCTTTCTCTCCAATGATCGCAAGATCCAGGGAACTCATAACTTCCTTTAATACCGGGTCGGTCTCCGAATCGATCAGCATCTGTAATGATATGCTCTCGATCGTGTTAAGGACATGATCGCTCAGATAGCGTTCCACACACATGATCGCTTCCCGCACTGTGTAGTTGTCCAACTGAACTCCCAGTATATCAACTTTCTTTATCATTCAACACTCCTGGTTATTTTTCTCAACTCAAGAAAATTTATGCATGTAGTATAGCAAACCTCTTTTCATTTTTCAAGTTGTGTTCTAAAACGCAATAGATTGAGGAACTTTTTTAGTTGCTGTTCACTCAGCAGTAACCTTTTTACGTTATCTGACAATTTGTACTATTTTTTTCATTTATCTCATTACAATAATTGCAAGCTTTTTTCATTTTTATTGTGAACTTTATCACATATGTACAAAACGTATATTCGATTTTTTTACTATGTAAACCACTTTTTTAACATAAAAAAATGTGGATAACGTGGATAACTTCGTGTATAACTTTATTTTTTGGCATTTTTCGACCTTTTTCACGTGGAAAACTTTCTCATAACTTTACCTCTTTTGGGGATTATTTCCAGACCACTTTATTTTTTTGTGCACTTTTCATAAATGATATTTTTCAATTTTCTGTCTGTAAAAAAGTACCGCATTACTTTCTGACTTTTTACCCGCAAAAAAAGAACTGCCATCATTTGCGATGACAGTTCCGATAATATCTTTTTTTAGAAAATTCTTCTTACAGAAAGTACATTACGATATGTAGCTGTTGAATACTTAATACCACTGGATGGTGTACTTGCATGAACAATTGTGTTATTACCTACATAAATTCCAACATGTCCACTGTAACATACAATATCTCCCGGCTGTGCCTCAGATAAGTTTACTTCATATCCGGCACTTCTCTGTCCACTGGAAGAATGTGGAAGACTGATACCAAATGCAGCATATACAGACATTACAAATCCGGAACAGTCTGTACCGTTCGTCAGACTGGAACCACCATAAACATATGGGTTACCAATAAACTGGCTTGCATAGCTTGCAACTGCCTGACCATTGGATCCACTCGGTGCCGCATAAGAAGCTGATGAACCGCCGGAACTGCTTGTACCGTCCGAAGATGACGAGCTCTTGGAAGATTTCTGTTTTGCCTTCGCTGCTGCAGCGGCTGCCGCCTGACGCTCTGCCTCTTCCTTGGCAAGTCTTGCTTCCTCTTCCGCTTTGGATTCAGCGGTTACAAAATCAGTCCAGAGATTTACATAATCTGTGGATACATAGCCATCGCCTTCCTCTGTTGTAACAATGACCCATCCGCTATCCTTCATAGAATCATCAACAACAACGAAATCGTCTCCCTCGCCAAGCATTGTTAAAATACCTGCCTCTGTAGAAGGCTCCATTCTTACGTATAAAGTTGTAGTTGTTACAGTTGCATATCTGGTACTTACCTTCTTTGCAAGTTCCTCATCCCCTGTTACAACATACTCGCATTTGACATATCCGGTAACACTTCCGGATGTGATCTTATACCAGCCATCTTCTGTTGTCTCTAAAACAGTGGCTGCAGAATTGTTATATAACTTACCCAACACTTCACTGTCTGTGTTCGGTTCTGATCTGACATTCACATAATTATCTACCTGTGCGATTGCAATGTCTGCGTACTCAGATGCAACCACCGGAACATCATTCTCACTGACCTGCTCCTCTGCCTGAGCCGCTGCCTCTGCAACTGCCTTGTCACTCTCGATCAGACACTGGGAAAGCATTTTGGAAAATCCTGCTGCCGGAGAACCATTTGAAGAAAGTCCGGTTGCGATCACTGCAGACACACCACCGGTCTGTGCACCATAAGTTCCGACTCCTGTTCCACTAATTACAATAGCACCTGCCAGCAAACAGCTTGCTATTCTCTTCATTCTATAATTCATCTTGTATATTGCCTCCAAGAACTATTTGTTACGAATTTGTTACATTTATTACATGGTTATTATAACAAAGTGTCCTAGCACTGTCAACAGCAAGACTTTGTCAGATTTTACCAAATATAGCATGAATATTTTATGTATTTTTATTTCCATAAAAAAACAGTTCCAAAGTATCGCTCACATGGAGTTCTCTGGAACTGCTTTTCCTATTTGATTGCGATTGCTTCGATTTCAAGCATAACATCCTTCGGAAGACGTGCAACTTCCACACAGCTTCTGGATGGGAAATCTGTTGTAAAAAAAGTCTTATACACATCGTTGATGGCGCTGAAATCATTCATCTCTTTGATGAATACCGTTGTCTTAACTACATTGTCCATATTGGTTCCGGCTGCTTCCAGCAAATTAGAAAGATTGGTAAGTGCCTGTTTCGCCTGAGCCACAGACCCCTCCGGAATCTCTCCTGTCTCCGGTACAACCGGGATAATGCCTGATGTATAAACCATACCATTTACTTCGATTGCCTGTGAATATGGTCCGATTGCTGCTGGTGCTTTTTCTGTACTGATTACTTTTTTCATGTTGTTAGTCCACCTTTCTGATACTTCTTTCAGTTATTTCCACACGATGTTCCTTATATAAACGTCCCACCGCACGTTTGAAAGCATTTTTACTGAGTCCGGTCTCTCTCTTAATGACTTCCGGGGATGCTTTATCTCCAAATGGAAGCACTCCGGCAAATTCCTCAATAACCTGCATCACCTTCTCAGCATCCTCATCCATCTGCAGGTATGCCTTGTCACGCAATGACACATCCAGTTTTCCATCCGGCTTTACTTTTGTCACTTTTGCCTCGATCACATCTCCGATACGAAGCCTGCTTGTATCTTCATGTCGTGGGATCATAGCGGAATATTTATCATCCACTGCAACAAAGGTTCCGAAATTATCACTGAACTCATAAACTCTTCCCTCTACATGGTCTCCCTCTTTGTATGGGGAATCTGTGGAAAGCAGATCGTAAAGCTTTTTCATACTCGCACAGAGTCTGCTGCTCTTATCAATATAAAGTGTTACCAAAACCTCATCTTCCGGCTGGACTTTCATTGTCATCTCTTTATAAGGAAGAAACAGGTCTTTTTCGAGTCCCCAGTCAAGGAATGCACCGATTTTTCCAACCTGTGCCACACGCAAAACAGCAAGCCCTCCAAGAGTGATCTTTGGCTGATTTGTCGTTGCGATCATCCGGTCTTTGGAATCCTTGTATAAAAACACTTCAAGTTCATCCCCGGTCTTTGCATTCTCCGGAACCTGTTTTGCCGGAAGAAGCACACGTTTCTCCATATCCTGCTCTTCCGCGAGATAAACTCCAAACTCCACTTTCTTTACAATTGTAAGTTTCTGATACTGTCCTAATTTTAACATTTTATTTTCCTCTAAACTGCATAATGGCATATGGCACTTTCTGCTCATCTGCCAACACAATGGTTACTCCGTTCTGCTGCTCATAAACCTCCGGGTATAACATGTCCCCGATGACTGCAGCCTTTTTGTATTCCACGCGAATACTCTCTGTCTTAAAATTCTCCGGCAGATATTCCTCTGCCACAAGAATATATTTTCCATTATTCATATGATGATTGGTGTCAATATGAAAACGCTGTACCAAAACCGGCTCTCTCTCCACCGGAGTGCCCTCTATCCTGATCTTACGATCTGCCCATTCATATTGTATCGCCTCATCCATCACCGGGATATAAGCATCCTGCACTTCTTTTGCGATCCGCACCGGACGCATCGTGGCAGTATCCATGTAAACCCAGACGGAATTGGCAAATGCACAGATCTCTCCCGCTTCATCCTTTATTGTAAAGTTACGATAACCGTAAAATCCCTTGAAGCTATATGGCCAGGTGCTCACCGTAATATGCTCCGCAAGCTTTGGATAGCGGTTCATTACGATCTCCCAGGACGATAACACCCACGCAGCATGATGCTGTTCTAAATACTCCACACCGATATTCATATCTTCTGACTGAAATGTACAGCAATTCTGCAGATAATCGATCAATGCCGGCAGCGTAAGCTGTCTTTCACTGTTCACTTCACTATATCTTACCCTGCTTTTAAAATCATACATATCCTGTTCTCCTGATCAAAATAAGAAATTATCTTCTCCAACGCACTGTGCTGCCACCCGGAAGTTTTTGCATGATTGGAAAATGTCAATTTTCCATGATGGAACGAGGTTTCCTATTACACAAAAATAGCACCACTTCCGTGGTGCTTTCTAGCAGGGCTACAAGGATTCGAACCTTGAAATGACGGAGTCAGAGTCCGTTGCCTTACCGTTTGGCGATAGCCCTAAGTTTTGTTGTTTTCGACTTTTGTGCCGTCAACAATAGCTATTATATACACCCTTAATAAAAATGTCAAGCATTTTTTTCAAAGATTTTTAGATTTTTTTCAACCATTGCGTATAATACTTCGTCACCCCAGGAAATATCAGCATTTCCGCTGGTTGCCTCGGTCACTTCTTTTTCAAAAGACTGCTCTTTTTCCTTTGGAACCATGAGGATCAGTTCCACTTTCTCTGTATAAACGGTATCAATCGTTGTCAGTTCATCTTTTGCGATCAGATACTGTAATTTTCCAAGTCCATTGTAATCCGTTCCGATTGTCAGTTTTCTTCCAATCTGTTTATCAATGATCACACTATTTTCCAATCCGGTCTGCGTCGCTTTCTGATAGGCACGGACAAGACCACCCGTTCCCAGCAGCGTCCCGCCAAAATAACGGGTCACTACAACGCACACATTATGTATCTCTTCCTTTAATAATACGTCCAGCATTGGTCTTCCTGCTGTCTGTGCCGGTTCTCCGTCATCCGAACACCGGCTGATCTCCTGTCTGTCCCCGATCACAAATGCGGAACAATTATGTCTGGCATCCCAATATTTCTTTTTCATTTCATTAATAAAAGCAACCGCTTCCTCTTCGCTGCTTACCGGACGCACCGTCGCAATAAACCTGGATTTTTTCTCAACAATTTCGCCCTCGCCACCGGCATATACTGTTTTCATCTCTTATGGCTCCTGATTTGTTTCTTCGTAATGATTCCGTACTTTATCATTACGATTCTTCTATAATAATGTATACTTTGCTGTTTTCTGTATCAAAATACTATCATGAAATAAATATAAAATGCAATACGCAATGGAATCAATATTTTCACTTTTTTCTTTATTATGACACATTTATTTGATATAATACATAGACGGTGGTTTTTTAGACATTTGATCAAAAAGGAGACTTATTATATGAATTATGGAAAGAAAGGTTCGAAGAAACGCCAGGCCGAACTGACTTCCAAGGGCATTATGTACGGCAAAAAAATGCGTGTTATTTTTTGCAAGGTATTGCTCGTATGCTGTTTTGCAGTTGCAATTATAGGCGGAAGCCTTGGATTTGGCGTCTATAAGGGAATTCTGGATTCTGCGCCATCCATCGATGACATTGACGCAACACCTACCGGTTATCTTACAACCGTATTAGATAATCAGGGCAATGAGATTGCAACCCTGGTAGCTTCCGGTTCGAACCGTAAAAATGTAACAATCGATGAGATACCGATCAATCTGCAACACGCCTTTGTTGCAATCGAAGATTCCCGTTTTTACGAACACAACGGTATCGACCTTACCGGTATCATCCGTGCCGGCGTTACCGGCATCGCTTCCGGCGGTAATTTTTCCCAGGGTGCCAGTACGATCACACAGCAGCTTTTGAAGAACACTGTGTTTACCGAGTGGACGAGTGAGACATCCTTCATCGACAAACTGGAGCGCAAGATCCAGGAACAGTATCTTGCCGTACAGCTTGAGAAAAAAGTCAGCAAAAACTGGATCATGGAAAATTATCTGAACGCCATCAACCTTGGTCAGAATACACTTGGTGTGGCAGTGGCTTCGGAGCGATATTTTGGGAAAGATGTCTCAGAACTGACGCTCTCTGAATGTGCTGTTTTGGCAGCCATCACACAGAATCCGTCCAGGTTTAATCCGATCTCCAACCCGGAGAAAAATGCGGAGCGCCGCATGAAAGTATTAAACAATATGCTGGATCAGGAATTTATCAGCCAGAGTGAGTATGACGAAGCTGTGGCAGATAACGTTTACGACAGGATCCAGTTAGTCAACGTAGAATTGCAGGACAATGGCATCAATTCCTATTTTATTGATGAGCTGACCGATCAGGTCATCCACGATCTTGTGGAACAGAAGGGTTATACTGAGACACAGGCATACAAGACACTCTACCAGAGCGGTCTTACCATTTACTCTACACAGGATATGGATATTCAGAATATTGCCGATGAGGAAGTAAACAACCAGGACAACTATACATCCAGTCCAAAAGTTTCTTTCTCCTACCGTGTTTCCATCCGTTCGACCGATGGTTCTGTAAAGAACTACAGTGAGCAGACGATGCTTTCTTATTATAAGAATAAGGACAATCCAAACTTCAAGAGTACGAATTATTCCATCAACTTCGCCTCTGAGGAAGATGCAGATGCCGCTATTGAGCAATACAAAGCAGATATTATGCAGGAAGGTGATGAGATCGTAGATGGAAGCGAAACTGTTATCTATACTTTACAGCCACAAGCTTCCTTGACAGTCATTGACCAGTCAACCGGCGAAGTAAAAGCAATCGTTGGCGGCCGTGGTGATAAGACAGCAAGCAAAACACTGAACCGTGCAACTGATACAACCAGACAGCCTGGCTCTACCTTTAAAATCCTTGCTTCTTACTCTGCTGCACTCGATGCCGGCGGTCTTACCCTTGCCTCCGTGCAGGATGATGCCCCTTATACCTATGCCGGAGCTAATGGCAAATCTGTCAGCAATTACGACAAGCGTTATCGTGGTTTTACCACTTTAAGAGAAGCGATTACAGATTCCATCAATATTGTAACTGTAAAAACGCTTGCACAGGTTGGTGTTTCCCTTGGCTGGCAGTATGTACAGGAATATGGCTTCACAACCGTTGATTCCCGTGATATGAATGAAGCCCTTGCACTCGGTGGTATCACGCAGGGTGTATCAAACCTTGAACTTACCGCTGCATATGCTGCAATCGCAAATCAGGGAACTTATATCAAACCAAAGTTCTATACAAAGATTTTAGACCACGATGGTAATGTTTTAATTGATAATACAACACCGGAATCTCATACAGTTATCAAAGATACTACCGCATGGCTCTTAACAAGTGCCATGGAAGATGTTATGACTTCCGGTACCGGTACTTCCGCTTACTTTGGCAGTTCCATGGCTCAGGCGGGAAAATCCGGTACAACGACCAGCAGCCGAGATGCTTTATTTGCAGGTTACACACCTTATTATACCTGTGCTGTCTGGGGTGGCTACGATGATAATGCCATGCAGAAAGGTTCCGATACAAACTATCCAAAACGTATCTGGAAAGCTGTTATGAAACGGATACACGAAAATCTTGCTTACAAAGATTTCACAAAACCAAGTGGAATTGTTGCGGTCGCTGTATGTAAAGAATCCGGGAAACTTCCGATTGAAGGTGTCTGTGATCACGATCCCCGTGGAAACTGCGTTATTACAGAATATTTTGCACAGGGTACAGAACCAACCGAATACTGCGATCATCATACTGTAGCCAATATCTGTACCGCATCTAATATGTTAGCCGGCAGTTATTGCCCTGCTGAAACCGTTACCACGGGTGTATATGTCATCGGCGGTTCTGAGACAACCGAAGATGCACCTTACCTGTTAACAGATGCATTCTTAAGTCAGACATGTACCGTACACAATGAGTTTAACTCCACATACACCGGAACAAACTCCTTCCCCGGATCAACCGGTGTCAACCCGATTGGTGCTGATCCGGCAGGTGATGCTGCTACGCCTGATGCCAGCACTACCACAACGGATCCAAATACGACAACCGATCCAGCTGCCACAACGGATCAGAGTGTTGATGGTCAGTAAAATATTTAAACATAAAAAATGCTAACCCACGGGTTAGCATTTTTTATCATGCATTTGTCACTAAACTTTCACTTCATGAGCATTTCTGCCTCATTCTGTGCCCTGGCTATATTATGAGTATTTGGATTCTCACACATTGCTTTTAACAGCTTTTTTTCCTTCGCAAAATACTGATTGCGCTGTTCTACGTTCCAGGCTGTCCCATATCTTTCCATGGTAAATCCAAGCAGCCGGTCTGCAAAAATCTCAAAATCTTTCCAACTTCCATTCTGGTTCTCTATGATTTTCTCGATCTCTGCAATTGCTTTCCGATTGTCCTCTAACTGTTTCAGACGCTCCTGTCTGCTGTCCCTGTCATGTTTTTTCAAGTCATAAAGTTCATAGGCTTCCTCCAGTGCCTGCATAAATTCCTGCCTGAAATTTACCGGCCGTAGAAATACACGGAACACATCCCGTTTATTCAAATAGAATCCTAACTGCACTGCACTGATCGAATTTGTATATAACATACAGATTGTATTCGGGAACACCTGGTTTACATAAGAAATAATCTTGTCTCCATTATATCCATCCAGATTTAAATCTGTGACAAGTATCTGATATTCTTTTTGTTTTAACAACTCCATTGCATCTGTTCCATTTTGTGCAATATCTGTCTCAATCTGTTTTTCTTCTAAAATCCCCTGGAATTCATCTATAATCTCCGGATATCTGCTGATAAATAAAAGATTTCGCTTCATTTTTTTCCTTCTTATTTTCTATCACATTCAGCCATATCATTTGTAATCTGATATAGCACTTTTATTATAACTTTTTGTTCTCCAAAAATCTACCATAAAACTTTTGTCTCTTATATGATCTTATTCGCACATATATATTCAAAAGATCTGTATTTTATCATTTTTCTATACAAAAAGAACGGCTGCCGCCGTTCTTTTTGTGTTGATGTATATACTACTAAGGGGATTAGATTCCACGAACCTAATCGAATTAGATTCGTGCGAATTAATGAAGTTCTCTTGGAACAAAATCAGGATATCCGGATTCAAGACCATGTTCTGTAGAGTCAAGTCCTTCTACTTCTTCCTGAGCAGATACTCTGAGTCCAATTGTTTTCTTAAGTACTGTAAATACAATTGTCATTGTAACGATTGTCCAGCCTGCGATACATACGATACCAAGTAACTGGATCAATAAGTGATGTACACCACCGCCATAGAATAAACCATCTTTGTAATCAAAAAGTCCTACAGCGATCGTTCCCCAGATACCATTGCATCCGTGAACTGCTACGGCACCAACCGGATCATCTACTTTTAATTTATCTTCAATAAAGTATACTGCTACGCAGACCAGAACACCTGCAACTGCACCGATGATGAAAGAACCAATGACATCGACATTTGCACATCCTGCTGTGACTGCCACAAGACCTGCAAGAGATCCGTTTAAGGACATGGAAACATCCGGTTTGCCATTTCTGATCCATGTGAAAATCATTGCACTTACTGTTGCGACTGCCGGAGCTACAGTTGTTGTTGCAAAAATCTGTGATAACTGCATCGTGTCTGTTGCTGCTGCGCCGTTAAATCCGTACCAGCCAAACCAGAGAATGAATACACCAAGAGCACCGATTAAAATATTGTGTCCAAGAATTGGTCTTGCTTTTCCGTTTTTATCATATTTACCGATACGAGGTCCAAGCATTGCTGCTCCAATGAAGGCTGTAATTCCACCTACCATATGGATGCATGCTGATCCTGCAAAATCTGTAAATCCCATATCTGTAAGCCACGGTGTTGCACCCCAAACCCAGTGAGCCTCGACCGGATAAACTACTAAACTGATAATAAAACTATAAATACAATAGGTAATGAATTTTGTACGCTCTGCCATTGCACCTGAAACAATTGTTGCTGCTGTTGCACAGAATACTAAGTTAAATACGAAAGCTGACCAGTCTGTCTCGCCAAAGCCTGTAAAAGGATTCAGTCCCCAGCCTGCGAAACCGCCTTCGCCACAGAGCAGGTTATAACCTAATAAATAGAAAGCAACTGTACCAATACAGAAATCCATTAAGTTTTTCATCGTAATGTTGCCCACATTTTTTGCTCTTGTAAAGCCTGCTTCTACCATTGCAAATCCACATTGCATAAAAAATACTAACGCTGCACCCATCAGGTACCATACACTCATATCCATAATAATCCTCCTTGTTTTGCGAAGCAAAATCCGAACCCCATGGTGAGGAGAGGATTTAGCCTCCTTGTTTTGCGATATAAAAAAGGAGATAATTCAGGTGAGACTACCCCCTTTATTATCCCCTTTGATAATCGTTTTTTCCTGATTCAATTTTTTCATAACAAAAAACTAATTCTATTTCAGGACTCCTCTTTCCGTCCATAGAATCTTACAATGCATCTGTACCATGTTCGCCGGTACGGATACGAACTGCATCTTCTACATCATATACGAAAATCTTACCATCACCAAAATGTCCGGTATTAATTTCCTTTACGATCTTATCGATCAGAGTTGGTGCAACTTCATCTGTCACGACCGTCTCCACTTTAACCTTAGGAAGAAGATTTACAGCATACTCAGAACCACGGTAATTTTTAATGATACCTTTCTGATTACCATAACCCATGCTGTTTACGATATTCATACCGTTTACTTCACAGGAATCTAAAACTTCTTTTAAGTCTTCAAGTTTCTCCGGTTTAATAATAATTTCCAGTTTCTTCATAGCAATCCTCCTTGTTTTGCGAAGCAAAATCCGAACCCCATGGTGAGGAGAGGATTTAGCCTCCTTGTTTTCTATTCTTTATTTGTTCACAATTTGTTTAAAAACCTTTCATGATGTGAACATGGATTTTTCACTTCTTCTGCATATAATAAAAGCATAAAAACAAAAGACAGTTTCAAAGTTTTGATTACTTTTTATATAAACTTTTTCATAATCTGCCAGGTGGAGAACCACCTGGCATCCTCCCTTTTATGGGAGCTTTTTTATGTATACCGTTCTGTTATTATACTTCAAAGATCAGATCTCCGTAAGAAGGCATTGGCCACATGGACTTATCTACCAGCATTTCCAGTTTATCAACCGGTGCACGGAGTTCATCCATAGCTGCTTTTACTTCATCATGATAATAAACTGCCTGTGCTCTTCCCTCTTCCATTGCACCACCTTTTGCAGTGACTTCTTCCAGTTTGGAAAGTGCTGATTTTGCATCTGCGAGCAGATCAGATACCTCTGTCAGGATCTCTGTCTGAACACTCACATCAGCACCACATGCTGCCTTCACTGCCGTGATGGACTCTGCAAGAACCGTTGTGTATTTGATCACTGCCGGAATGATCTGTTTGGTTGCGATATCGATCATTGCCTTTGCCTCGATATTGATCTCTTTTGCGTAAGTCTCATATTCGATCTCAACACGGGAATCAAGTTCTGCTTTTGTAAATACACCAAATTTTTCAAATAATGCAACTGCTTTGTCTGTATTCAATGCCGAGATTGCATCTACCATGGATTTGATGTTTGGAAGTCCCCGTCTCTCTGCCTCTTTTACCCATGCCTCAGAATAACCATTTCCATTGAATACAATTCTCTGGTGCTCGGTTGCATATTTTTTGATCAGATCATGTACTGCCATATCGAAATCATCTGCTTTTTCCAGTTCATCACAGGCTTCTGCAAATGCTTCTGCAACGATTGTATTTAATACAACGTTTGGCTGTGCGATGGAATCCTGAGAACCTACCATACGGAACTCGAACTTGTTTCCGGTAAATGCAAATGGTGACGTTCTGTTCCGGTCTGTTGCATCTTTCATGAAATCAGGTAATGTTTTAACACCTGTCTCTAACATTTTTCCTGAAATACTATGTGTGGCTTCACCAGTGCTGATCAGCTGTGACAACACATCCTCTAACTGCTCGCCCAGGAACACGGAAAGGATTGCCGGCGGTGCCTCGTTTGCTCCTAATCTGTGATCGTTTCCGACATCTGCTGCGGATTCTCTTAACAGATCTGCATGTATATCCACTGCCTTTAAGATACAGGTTAAAACTAATAAGAACTGGATGTTCTCATGTGGTGTTTTGCCCGGATCTAACAGGTTGATTCCATCATCCGTTGTGATCGACCAGTTGTTGTGTTTACCGGAACCGTTCACTCCTGCGAATGGCTTCTCGTGAAGTAAGCACTGCAGACCATGGCGGTAAGCAACTTTTTTCAATGTCTCCATGACTAACTGGTTGTGATCCACTGCGATGTTTGCCTCTGCATAAATCGGAGCCAGCTCATGCTGTGCCGGTGCTACCTCATTATGCTGTGTTTTTGCGGATACACCGAGTTTCCAGAGTTCTTTGTTGACATCCCTCATGTAAGCTGCGATACGTTCCCGGATACTTCCAAAGTAGTGATCATCCATCTCCTGGCCTTTTGGAGGCATCGCTCCGAATAAGGTACGGCCTGTGAAAATCAAATCTTTTCTCTGTAAATATTTTTCTCTGTCAACAATGAAATATTCCTGTTCCGGTCCAACGGAAGGGGTTACTTTTTTCGAGGTTGTGTTTCCAAATAACCGGAGCAATCGAAGGGACTGCTCATTAATTGCCTCCATAGAACGAAGCAATGGTGTTTTCTGGTCAAGCGCCTCACCTGTGTAGGAACAGAAAGCAGTTGGAATACACAGTGTTGCGCCTGCTGCATCCTGTCTGACGAATGCCGGTGATGTACAATCCCACGCTGTATATCCTCTGGCTTCAAACGTTGCCCTAAGACCACCGGATGGGAAAGATGATGCATCCGGTTCACCTTTGATCAGCTCTTTTCCGGAAAAGCTCATCAATACTTTTCCGTTTGGCATTGGAGCCGTGATAAAAGAATCATGTTTCTCTGCTGTTACACCGGTTAACGGCTGGAACCAGTGTGTATAGTGTGTTGCTCCTTTTTCAATTGCCCATTCTTTCATCTCATGTGCAACGACATCTGCTGTTTCAAGGTCTAATTCTTTTCCTTCCTCCATGACTTCATGAAGTTTTTTGTAAATTTTCTTTGGAAGACGTTCCTGCATGACAGCATCGTTAAATACGTTCTCTCCAAAGATGTCTGCTACATTGAAGTATTCTTTCTCGCTCATCTTTCTACATCCTTTCTTTTCATCCAAATCCCCTGAGATTTGATTCTTGATTAATCAAACATCGCTGCTCACAGACTTGAGAAACAAATGTTTCTCAAGTTTTCGCGGTGCTCCTCAAATGTTCGTGCAAGCACGGCATTTTCATCGCTACTCACGAAAAAAAGGCGCTCCAACTCTGTTGGAACGCCTTCGTTCATTTTCTCTCGCAATGTTTTGTTGTTGTAACTAAAATAATACAATCAAAATCATTTTTCAAGACTATTTTTTATTTTTTTCATATTTTGTATAAAATTAACATTTATTTCCATGGAAACAATTTATTTTTGTTAAAATTGTATTTTCTATGTAAAATTATACTTCAAACATGAGATCACCATAAGATGGCATTGGCCACATGGATTTATCTACTAACATCTCCAGCTTATCAACCGGTGTTCGCAAAGCTTTCATTGCAGTCATCACCTCATCGCGATAGAATACTGCCTGCTCTCTTCCCTGTGCCATAGCTGCACCCTGTGCAGTCACTTCCTCTAATTTTGAAAGCGCATTCTTCGTGTCTGCAAGAAGGTCTGATACTTCCATCAGAATCTCTGTCTGCACGCTGATATCTGCGCCACAGGCTGCTTTTACTGCATTGATGGACTGTGCCAGTGTTGTGGTATAGCGGATAACAGCCGGAATGATCTGCTTTGTTGCAATATCGATCATTGCCTTTGCTTCGATGTTGATTTCTTTTGCATAGGTCTCATATTCGATCTCGACACGGGAATCAAGCTCTGCCTTTGTAAATACACCGAATTTTTCAAATAAAGCAACCGCTTTTTCTGTATTTAATGCAGGAATGGCATCTACCATGGATTTGATATTCGGAAGTCCACGTCTTTCGGCTTCCTCTACCCATTCGTCTGAATATCCGTTGCCATTGAATACGATTCTCTGATGCTCTGTCGCATATTTTTTGATGAGATCATGCACAGCCATGTCAAAGTCATCTGCTTTTTCCAGTTCATCACACGCCTCTGCAAATGCCTCTGCAACAATTGTATTTAACACAACGTTTGGCTGGGAAACAGAATCCTGGGAACCCACCATACGGAACTCGAATTTATTTCCTGTAAACGCAAATGGAGATGTACGGTTACGGTCTGTCGCATCCTTCATAAAGTCAGGCAGGGATTTTACACCTGTCTCTAATCTCTGTCCGGAGATACTGTGTGTGGCAGCTCCAGTGCTGATGAGCTGTGATAACACGTCCTCTAACTGCTCTCCAAGATAAACGGATAAAATAGCCGGTGGTGCCTCATTTGCGCCAAGTCTGTGGTCATTTCCGACATCTGCTGCCGATTCGCGCAAAAGATCGGCATGGGTATCCACTGCTTTTAAAATACAGGTCAGCACCAAAAGGAACTGAATATTTTCGTGCGGCGTTTTTCCCGGTTCTAACAGGTTAATGCCATCGTCTGTCGTAATGGACCAGTTATCATGCTTACCGGAACCATTCACCCCTGCAAATGGTTTCTCATGCAACAGACACTGTAAACCATGACGATATGCAACCTTTTTCAAAGTCTCCATGATAAGCTGGTTGTGGTCAACTGCGATATTTGCCACTGCATAAATCGGAGCCAGTTCGTGCTGTGCAGGTGCGACCTCATTATGCTGTGTCTTCGAGGACACGCCAAGCTTCCAAAGTTCAATATTGACATCTCTCATATAGGATGCGATACGTTCGCGGATGCTTCCAAAGTAATGGTCATCCATTTCCTGTCCTTTTGGAGGCATTGCACCAAACAAAGTACGTCCGGTAAAGATCAGGTCTTTTCTCTGTAAATATTTTTCTCTGTCTACAATAAAGTATTCCTGCTCCGGTCCTACCGAAGGAGTTACTCTCTTAGAGGTTGTGTTTCCGAATAAACGGATCAGACGCAGTGCCTGCACGTTGATTGCTTCCATGGAACGAAGCAATGGTGTCTTCTGGTCAAGCGCTTCTCCTGTGTAGGAACAGAATGCGGTCGGAATGCAGAGTGTTGCGCCTGCTGCGTCCTGTCTGACGAATGCCGGAGAAGTACAGTCCCATGCTGTATATCCTCTCGCCTCAAAAGTCGCTCTTAATCCACCGGATGGAAAAGATGATGCATCCGGTTCACCTTTAATTAATTCTTTTCCCGAAAAACTCATCAAAACCTTGCCGTTTTCCATAGGCGCAGTAATGAAAGAATCGTGTTTCTCTGCCGTAACTCCGGTTAACGGCTGGAACCAGTGCGTATAATGTGTTGCACCTTTTTCAATTGCCCACTCCTTCATCTCATGAGCAACGACATCTGCGGTCTCGAGGTCTAATTCTTTTCCTTCCTCCATTACTTCGTGAAGTTTTTTGTAAACTTTCTTTGGTAAACGAGCCTGCATGACAGAATCGTTGAATACATTTTCTCCAAAGATATCTACAACATTAAAGTTCTCTTTCTCCATCATCTTGTTTGATATCCTTTCTCTCATCTAAATCCCCTCAGATTTGATGTTCTTATACTAATATAAGAGAATCTACACATAAATGCAACTAATAAATCGTTTATGTTCCAAGGAAAAAATAGAAAAAGACCTCATAGAACGGATTCTCTGCTCTACAAGGTCTTTATTTTCTTGATATTTTATTCAGCTTTTCCAACAGAACCAAATAATTCCATCTTCTCTTTTACAGTAGCTTTGATTGCTTCTGCACCTGGCGCTAATAATTTACGAGGATCGAATCCCTTGCCCTCAAGATCTTTACCAGCTTCGATATATTTACGTGTAGCGTCTGCGAAAGCTAACTGGCACTCTGTGTTAACATTGATCTTAGATACACCAAGGTCGATAGCTTTCTTGATCATATCAGCCGGGATACCTGTACCACCATGAAGTACTAATGGCATCATTCCTGTTTTCTCCTGAACAGCTGCTAATGTCTCAAAGCTTAATCCTGGCCAGTTTGCCGGATATTTTCCATGGATGTTACCGATACCTGCTGCAAGCATGTCCACACCAAGATCAGCGATTGCTTTACACTCGTTAGGATCAGCACATTCGCCCATACCTACAACACCGTCTTCTTCTCCACCGATAGAACCAACTTCTGCCTCGATAGATAAGCCTAACTGATGAGCTACTGTTACTAACTCTTTTGTTTTCTCAACGTTCTCTTCGATTGGATAATGAGAACCATCAAACATGATAGATGTGAAACCAGCTTTGATACATTTGTAGCATCCTTCGTATGTTCCGTGATCTAAGTGTAATGCTACAGGAACTGTGATTCCAAGTTCTTCATCCATAGCTTTTACCATAGCTGCTACTGTTTTAAAGCCTGTCATGTACTTTCCAGCACCTTCAGATACACCTAAGATAACAGGGGATTTTAACTCCTGTGCTGTTAACAGAATAGATTTGGTCCACTCAAGGTTGTTGATGTTGAACTGACCTACAGCATAATGACCAGCTTTTGCTTTGTCTAACATTTCTTTTGCAGATACTAACATTGTTAATTCCTCCATAATTTTAAAAATATATTTCCCATTTGCACTCATTACCTCGTGATTTCATCACTCAGTAACTTCGCCGTTCGTCAAATACAAATCTTTTCGTATTTTCCTCACTTGCACTCATTATATATTACTTTGATGCAAAAATAAAGTTATTTTTTTAACATATATAACTGTCAAATCTTTTATTCTTCCGGCTTTTTGACCATAATGTCCACTGCCTGTTTCAGATTTTTCACACAGACTTCCTCATGGTCACCGCCAAATTCCCCGTCCAGAGTCCATGGGATCTCCCTGGAAGCGGTAAACTTCACTTCGGCTGTCTTAAATGAATAAATCATATCCGTGTCATCTACGAGATTGATCAGGGATGCGATGATCTCATTCAGTTCCATTGGGTTCTTCGGCTTTTTGATCAGTGTAACTTCAAAAACACCGTCATCGAGCAGAACATCTTTTCCGGTCATCCCCTTGAATCCACCTACGGATGTAGAGTTTGTGATCATTCCGTAGATAAACTCGTCCTGAATACGCATATTGTTATATTCCACCTGCATCATAAAGGATGGGATATCATGAAGGCATTTTGCGCCTTCTAAAATATAAGCGGCATGACCGAGCACATTTTTCCATTCCTGGCTCGTCTTATAAGACACTTCTGTAAAAAGTCCAAATGCTGCGACATAGACAAAATAATCCCCATTAAACAGACCGACATCGCACGGAAACGGTTTTCCTGTGACGGCCGCCTCTGCCGCTTTTTCCATATCCTTCGGTATTCCAAGCGAAGAAGCAAAATCGTTCGTGCTTCCGGCCGGTATGTATCCCAGTGGAACTTTTGCTTTGCATTGCATCATTCCGGTTACCACTTCGTCTAATGTACCATCTCCACCGCTGCACACAACAAGATCATAATTTCCGGCATACGCTTCCACTTTTTCTTTTGCATCTCCTGCACACTGCGTCGGATATATCGTAACCTCATAATCCGCTTTTACCATGGTGTCCACGATGTCTAACAACTGATTCTTAATCTGTGCCTTTCCTGAGCACGGATTGAATACAAACAATAATTTCTTTTTCATATCCATAAATCACTATACTCTCTTATTCGTTCAACATTTATTTGCCTGTCAAAAGTCTCTCTAATGCTTCCACTGCTTCCACTTCGTCTGTTCCTTCCGCATCTATCGTGACAACCACTCCGTTTGTCAGAACAAGGCTCATCATTCCCATGATGCTTTTTGCATTGACATGTTTCCCGTCCATCTCCAGATAAAGATGACTGGAAAACTGATTGGCGGTCTGTACCATCAATGCGATCGGTCTTGCTTCCATTCCTGCATCCATCTGCACTTCTACTGTCTTTCTCATCGTCTTATCATTCTCCTCCTATTCCCTCAATCCGTCTGCGATCTCACTGATCTTCCGAAGTCTGTGGTTCACACCCGATTTTCCAACCGGCGGATCTAAATACATTCCAAGTTCTTTGAGTGGTGCCTCAGGGTATTCCAGCCGCAATAACGCCATCTCTTTTAAATTGTCCGGCAGGCTGTCTAACCCCATCACTTCCCTGATATATGTAATGTCCTCCAGCTGTTTTACTGCCGCATTGACCGTCTTGCTGATATTGGCAGTCTCGCAGTTGACCTTACGGTTGACGGAATTACGCATCTCTTTTAAAATGCGCACGTTCTCTAAATTCATCAGTGCCACATGTGCTTCCATCACATTTAAAATATCAACAATCTGTGCCCCTTCTTTTAAGTAAACAACAAAATGTTTTTTTCGTTCCACGATCTTGGCATCCACATCAAAACTGTTCATGGTATCCCGAAGCTGTTCTGCCTGTGGCATAGTTCTGCACACAATCTCAAAATGATAGGACTTGTTTGGATCACTGATGGAACCACCAGCTAAGAATGCCCCTCTGATGTAAGCTCTTTTACAACAGCCCTGCAAAAGTAACAGACCATTGACTGTCTCTGTGATCATCGGGATCTGATGATCCTCATCCCACATTTTTACTGTCTCATAAATTTTCTTCTGTTCTCTTCCGGATTTTTCTCTTTTCTCCTCTGAAAAATCGAACAGTTTTTTTAACAAAAGATCGTACTTTGTATTTAACAGTTCATTTTCAGAATCCAGAAAAAGGTCACACCCGGATTCACTCACCTGCACTTTTCCATCAAATGCGATCAGCGCCGCCAGCTCCGCGATCTGACAATGACGGCTTTTCCCAAGATGTCTGGAAAGTTCTTCTTTTACTTCACTTGAAAAAGACATTCTATTTACCTCGCAGGGCATCTTTTCCTATATCCCTATGCTCAATCTTCAGACCATATTCCTTCTTGTCCGCCATTCTCTTGTACAATTCATTGGCAAGCGTTACCGAGCGGTGTTTTCCGCCTGTGCATCCAATTGATATGACAAGCTGGTTTTTTCCCTCTGCAATGTAGTTTGGTATCAGGAAGTTGATCATATCCTCTAATTTATCCAGAAACTCGTGCGCCTCCTTAAATTGAAGCACATAATCCTGAATTTCCTTGTCATTTCCTGTCTTGGCACGAAGCCCTTCCACGTAATATGGATTCGGCAGAAAACGCACATCGAAAACCAGATCGGAATCCGCCGGGATTCCATATTTAAATCCGAACGATAAAATCGTGACAAACAGATTTTTATAATCCTGGTTCTGCACAAATATTTTTTCAATCTCCGCTTTCAGCTCTCTTGTCAGAAGCTGACTGGTATCTATAATATAACTTGCCCGCTCTTTTAAAAAGGCAAGTCTCTCTCTCTCTTTTGCAATTCCTTTATCGACACGCTCCGAGCCTGCCAGTGGATGGCTTCTTCTCGTCTCTTTGTATCGCTTTACAAGTACGGAATCCTCCGCATCCAAAAATAAGATATCATAAGCGCCGCCGTTTGCCTTGATCCGGTCAAGCACACTTCGGAGTTCCTCAAGTGCCTGTCCACTTCGGATGTCGATCCCGACAGCGACTTTCTGTAATTCTGCATTCTGCTGCAGATCAGACAATTCCACAAATTTTTCCAATAAAGGGATTGGAAGATTATCGACACAGTAAAAGCCGATATCTTCCATCATTTTCAGTGCTGTACTTTTTCCGGCTCCAGACATTCCTGTTAATATCACGAATTTCATATTATAACCACACCTTTCTCATAAGTTTGCAGCTTAAAATTCACCAATCATTTTCACTTCCGGTTCCAATACTACACCAAACTGTGCCTGTACCTTATCCGATACGTCCCTCATCAGCTGACAGATATCTGCTGCTGTTGCATCCCCTTTGTTGATCACAAAGCCACAGTGTTTCTCAGACACCTGCGCACCACCCACCTGATAGCCGCGAAGTCCTGCATCCATGATCAGCTTTCCTGCAAAATATCCCTCCGGTCTTTTGAAAGTGCTTCCGGCACTCGGATACTGCAGTGGCTGTTTCTCTGCTCTTTTTTCATTCAATTCTTTCATTTCGGAACGGATTTCCGCCTCATTGCGCGGCACAAGTTCCAAAACAACTTTTGTAACAATATATTTTTTCTCTGGAATACAGCTATGCCGGTAACCCAGGTCGAGCGCATCTCTGTCAAGTTCCAACTGTGCACCGTTTTCATCGAGAACATATACTTTCTCAATGATGTCCTTCATCTCTCCGCCATAGGCTCCGGCGTTCATGACAACTGCTCCGCCGACACTTCCCGGAATACCGGCAGCAAATTCCATGCCGCCCAAACCATTCGATGCCGCAGTATTGGCAATTTTCGAAAGCATCGCACCTGCCTGTGCCGTGATTTTCGTTCCATCCACTTCAATGTTTCCCATTGGGTCTGTCATCTCGATCACCACACCACGGATTCCCTTGTCTCCCACAAGCAGATTACTGCCATTTCCGATAAAAGAATATGACACATGATACTGTCTGCAGAGTGCAAGGATAGCCACAAGTGCTGTTTCATCCGGCTGGACCAGCACATCTGCCGGTCCACCCACACGAAACGTTGTATGTTTTTTCATTGGCTCTTCCATAAATATCCCGGAGCCACCCATTACATTTTGAAGTTCTGTCAAAAACTGGTCATTCATTGATCTTCCCTAAGCTTCCTTTAAGAATGCAATATAGCCTCTGTATGCCTCATACAGATCAACTTTACTGATGATCTCCCATGGCGCATGCATATTCAATACCGGAACACCGCTGTCGATGACATTCATTCCATAATTTGCAAGAATGTAAGCGATTGTTCCGCCGCCGCCCTGATCTACTTTACCAAGCTCGGCTGTCTGGAAGGACACCTCATTTGTATCCATAATATTTCTTAATTTTCCAATATACTCTGCATTTGCATCATTGGAACCGCCCTTGCCTCTGGAACCCGTGTATTTGTTAAATACAAGTCCTTTTCCAAAATATGCTGTGTTGCGTTTTGTCATAACACTTGGGAAGTTCGGGTCAAACGCTGCTGATACATCTGAGGAAAGTACCTTGGAACCTGCCAGTGCTCTTCTGAGTGCCAGTTCTGAATAACTTCCTGCTGCTGCCATTACTTCTGCAACAGTGTTCTCGAAAAATCTGGACTGCATTCCGCTGGCTCCCACACTTCCGATCTCTTCTTTGTCCACTAAAAGGCAGACACTTGTGATCTCCGGATCTTCTGAAACAAGCATTGCTTCAAAGGATGGATATGCACAAACTCTGTCGTCATGTCCATAACCCATGATCATGCTGCGGTCAAAGCCGTAATCTTTTGCTTCTCCTGCCGGAACCACTTCGATCTCTGCGGAAAGGAAATCTTCTTCCTCTATACCATATTCTTTGGATAAAAGATTCATGATATTCGCTTTTACTTTTTCTTTTACTTTCTCATCTTCTGTCTGCATTGGAATGCTTCCGATCAAAAGATCAAGATTTTCACCCTCGATCACTTTTGCAGCTTTCTTCTCTAACTGTTCTCCTGACAGATGGATCAGAAGATCACTCACTCCAAACACCGGGTCGCCTGGTTTATCGCCGACATTTACCTTTACAACAGTTCCGTCTTTTTTTGCAATAACACCATGTAATGCCAAAGGTAACGTTACCCACTGGTATTTCTTGATTCCACCATAATAGTGGGTATCCAACATGGCAAAATCGGTATCCTCATATAATGGATCCTGTTTTAAATCCAGGCGCGGAGAGTCAATGTGTGCTCCAAGGATATTCATTCCTTTTTCCATGCTCTCTTTTCCGATCACAAATAAAGCCATGCCTTTTCCCATGTTATTGGCATATACTCTGTCGCCTGCTTTCAATGCTGTATGCTCTGCGATCACCTTCTCGAGATTTACAAAACCTGCCTTTTCTGCTTTCTCCACAAAAAAATCCACGCACTCGCGCTCTGTCTTGCAATCTGAAATAAACTTGCGATAATTCTCTGCAAACTGAAATACTTCCTCCCGTTTATTTCCTTCCGGGTATTTTTCCCATGCAATTTTGTTTTCCATAATTTTATCTCCAAATCCAACTATATATTTATAACGGTTTTTCCGCTATATGCAAAAATGTAACTATGTCCTGTGCCATCCACTTTCGGCACAATCGTGTATACACAGCTTAATCGTCATCATCATGACCTTTTGTGATATTCTCCTGCACGCGGCGGTAAAGCTCCTGTGCTGCGTTGTAACCCATTTTCTTCTGTCTGTGGTTGACTGCCGCTGTCTCACAGATGACTGCGAGATTTCGTCCCGGACGGATCGGCAGCGAATGGCACGACACTTTATTTCCAAGAAATTCTGCGTATTCATCCTCCAAGCCAAGGCGGTCATACTCATTTTCTTTCTTCCAGTCCTCAAGCTTGATGACAAGGTCGATCTGCTGTTTTTCCTTGACACACTCAACACCGTAAAGCGCTTTCACATCGATAATACCGATACCACGCACCTCGATAAAATATCTCGTGATGTCCGGAGAAGTGCCGATCAGCGTATGCTCATTAATCTTGCGGATCTCCACAACATCATCTGTTACCAGACGATGTCCACGGCGCACAAGCTCCAATGCCGCCTCACTCTTACCGATTCCGCTCTCACCCATGATCAGAAGTCCTTCACCATAGACATCGACCAGAACTCCGTGAATGGAAATACATGGTGCCAGCTGCTCGCTCAGGCAGAAGATCAGTTCCGCCATAAATTCTGACGTGCTTCTCTTCGTTCCCAGAACTGGGACATCATTTGCCGCAGCGATCTCTAAAAGATCTTCATCCGGCTGTAAATCCCTGCAGAAAATAATGCATGGAATATCATATGTGGTAAATTTCTGTAAAATCTTTTCCTTCTTCTCCACATCCAGTCTCTGTAAATAGGTGTACTCAACGTTTCCGATGATCTGTACACGCGATTGCTCAAAATGTTCAAAGAACCCACTCAACTGCAACGCCGGACGGTTCACATCACTGATTTTAATACGGTGTTTTTTCAAATCCATGTCCGGCAGGAAATTATACAGATCCATGATCTGTGCTACTTTGCTGACACTTACTCCATTCGTTCCATTCATACCCTTTTCTCCTTTATGTTCTGGGGAATTTTTGTTTTCCTCTGCGCCGGAAAATACTTCTGCCGCATAGAAAACCCATTGTCATAAATATATCACAGAACAGCGTCTTTGTGAAGAAATTCATATACTGCCTGCGCCGCTTTTTCGTTCATGCTCTCGGTGTCGGCAAGATTTTCTGCCGAGGCCTCCCGGATTGCCTCTAACGACTGATATTTTTTCATCAAAGCTTTTCTTCTGGACGGACCGATTCCCGGAATATCATCCAGTATGGAATGCACCTGTTCTTTGCTGCGCAGTGACCTGTGGTATTCGATAGCAAAACGATGCGCCTCGTCCTGAATTCTTGTGATAAGTTTGAATCCTTCACTGCCCCGGTCAATCGGTATCTCAATATTGTTATAGTATAACCCACGGGTTCTGTGATTATCATCTTTTACCATACCACACACCGGAATATTTAAATGCAGTTCTTCCAGCACTTTCAGGCAGATATTCACCTGCCCTCTTCCACCATCCATCATAATAAGATCCGGAAACCGGGTGAAACTGCCGTACTCTTCTCCGAGTTCTTTCTCCTGCATTTCTTCCTGCTCCCGCATGCCGTGTGTGAAACGCCTTGTAAGCACTTCGTGCATGGAGGCGTAATCATCCGGTCCGGTGACGGTACGGAGTCTGAACTTTCTGTAATCGCTGCGCTTTGGTTTTCCTTTTTCATAAACCACCATGGAACCAACCGTCTCGAATCCGTTGATGTTGGAGATATCAAACGCTTCCACACGCTGTAAGCCCGGAAGATCCAGCCATCCTGCGATCTCTTTCATCGCTCCGATGGTTCTTCCCTCCTCACGCTTGATCTTCTCCTTATCCTGCGACAACACAAGTTCCGCATTCTTCTGCGCCAGTTCCACCAGTTTTTCCTTCATTCCTTTTTGTGGAATACGGATATAGACTTTGCCGCCGCGCTTCTCCCCCAACCATTCTGCCAATACTTCATGGTCATCGATCTCCTCCGGCAGCATGATCTCCCTCGGAATAAACGGCGTGCCGGAATAAAATTGTTTTACAAATGTAGTTAATATTTGTTCCTTAGTATCTTCATTTCCGATCTTTACATAAAAGTGATCCCGTCCGATCAGTTTTCCATCCCGGATAAAAAACACCTGTACGACCGCATCCCTGTCGTCTGCTGCAAGCGCAATAATATCCTTGTCCTCGCCGTCATTGTGCGTGATCTTCTGTTTCTGCGCGATCTGTTTCACGCTGTTTAAAAGGTCACGGTATTCGATAGCCTTCTCAAACTGCATCTCTTCGGAAGCAGCCATCATTTTTTCCTGTAACGATTTTAAAATCGGTGCATAATTTCCATTTAAGAATTCAACGGCTGCATCTACACGCTGTCTGTACTCCTCTTTGCTGATATAGCCCTGACACGGTGCATTGCACTGATGAATATGGTAATTCAGACACGGGCGGTCTTTTCCGATATCTTTTGGCAGATTCCGGTTACACGTTCTGAGCTGATATAATTTATTGATCAGTTCGATCGTATCCTTGACTGCCCCTGCACTTGTGTACGGTCCAAAATAGCGTGACCTGTCTTTTTTCTGCTGTCTGGAAAACAGAACCCGCGGAAAATCCTCTCCGACCGTCACTCTGATATAGGGATAGGTCTTATCATCCCGCAGCATGGTATTGTATTTTGGTCTGTGTTCCTTGATCAGATTACATTCTAAAACAAGTGCCTCCAGTTCAGAATCCGTGATGATATATTCAAAACGCGCAATCTGTTTTACCATCTGTGCTTTTTTGATCCCCTCATCATGGCTTGCCTGAAAATACTGGTGCACCCGTTTTCTAAGGCTGACTGCCTTTCCAATATAAATAATTGCATCTCTGCTGTCATGCATAATATAAACTCCCGGCTGATCCGGGAGTTTTTTTAATTCTTCTGCAATATCAAACATTATTCACCATCATTGCCTTTACTCTGGCGTTCAGCGTCCATTGCCTGTTCCATAAAGCTCTTCCTGCCGCTCTCTTCCTCCGGTTCCGGAATGCCTTTGATTTCGCGGAAAATCTTCATAAATTCTTTTCCGGTGATCGTCTCATGCTCGTACAGGTATTCGGAAATCTTATCTAATGATTCGCGGTTCTCGATCAAAAGCTGCATTGCGTCATCATAACATTTATTGATAATGGAAAGAACTTCTCCATCAATCTGCGCTGCGGTCTCCTCGCCACAGATCAGTCCTGCACGGTTATCCAGATACTGGTTTTCTGTTGTAGCAAGACACATCATTCCAAACTTATCTGACATACCATACTGTGTGACCATCGCTCTTGCGATTGCTGTTGCATTCTCAATATCGTTTGCAGCGCCGCTTGTTGCGGAGGAAAATACGAGTACTTCTGCCGCACGTCCTGCCATGTAGGTTGTGATCTTGGCAAGCAGTTCATCCTTCGTCTGTAAAAACTTCTCCTCTTCCGGTGTCTGTAACGTGTAACCGAGTGCTCCCATTGTTCTTGGAACGATCGTGATCTTCTGAACCGGCTCAGTGTTCTTCTGAAGTGCTGTCACAATTGCATGGCCAACCTCATGGTACGAAACGATCTTACGCTCTTTGTCACTCATCACGCGGTCTTTCTTCTCTTTACCGCCTACTGCTACTAACTCAAAAGCCTCAAACAGATCTGCCTGATTAACATATTTTCTTCCCTTCTTAACCGCATTGATCGCAGCCTCATTGATCATATTGGCAAGATCAGAACCAACAAGACCTGCTGTTGCAAGTGCCAGTGCATCCAGATCTACGGTCTCATCCATAAGGACATCTTTGGAATGAACTTTTAATGTCTCAAGTCTTCCCTTCAGATCCGGCTTATCGACGATAATACGGCGGTCGAAACGTCCCGGACGAAGCAGCGCTTTATCTAAAACTTCCGGTCTGTTGGTCGCAGCCAGGATCAGAAGTCCTTTGGAAGTATCAAAACCATCCATCTCGGCAAGCAGCTGGTTTAAGGTCTGCTCACGCTCGTCATTGCCGCCGCCATAGCGGGAATCACGGCTTTTACCGATTGCATCAATCTCATCAATAAAAATAATACATGGTGCCTGTTTCTGTGCCTCTTTGAAAAGATCACGCACACGGGATGCACCGACACCCACAAACATCTCTACGAAATCAGAACCTGCCAGGGAGAAAAATGGCACACCAGCCTCTCCTGCTACTGCTTTTGCGAGTAATGTCTTACCTGTACCCGGAGGTCCTACAAGCAGCGCTCCCTTTGGAAGTTTTGCTCCGATCTCACGGTATTTCTTTGGATTATGAAGGAAATCAACGACTTCCTGTAAGGACTCTTTTGCCTCATCCTGTCCGGCAACATCTTTAAAGGTAACGCCTGTGGTTTTTTCCACATAAACTTTTGCAGTGCTCTTGCCAACACCCATAGCGCCGCCGCCCATACGCTTCATCAAAACGCCCATCAGTATCCAGATCAGTACGAGTGGGAGCAGGAAGCTTAAAATATTGTAAATCCATGTGGAAGTGTTGTCCGGGATCACACGGGAGATCGTGATTCCCTTATCCTTCAGTAAAGGAAGCAGATCCGGATCATCCAAACGTCCACAATAATAAGTCTGTTCCTGAAGATATGGATTCTTGTTTTCAGAAACCGGCGTGATATTGATCTGGTAAGAATCAAATTCCACCGACTCAACTTTTCCATCTTCTACCATCTGAAGGAAGTCAGAATAACTGATCTCCGAAGTACTCATGGAAGTATACCGGTTCATGACCATGCTCATAATGAACAATGCTACCAGTGATACAAGGATAAACACCATGATCATCTGGCCATTCTTGTTATTCTTATTGTTATTATCCCCATTATTGCCGTTGTTATTATTGTTTCCATTGCTGCCATTATTTCCCGGACCGCCGCTGCCATAGCCGCCTCCGCCGTATCCGTTATTGCCGTTATTGTAATTGCTCTGGTTATCCATAAATCTATCCTTTCCACAGCCAGATTCTGGTTTGTCTGACTGGACTTATCGTATTGAATTATTTTCTTACGGCAAAAGTTCTCCTAATCTTTCAACCGTAATGAAACATTAAATTCTTTCTTATTATATTGAAATTGAACTTCAAAAGCAATACATTGTTCGTGAAGTTTTCCTTTCATTTCTAAAGATTTTATAAACTCACTCGGATTAACTTCTAAAATTTTTTTATTTTTTTATAGATTTTAGAAAAACATCGTAGTATACTATTTCAGTTAAAAAAATTGTGTAATGTTTCCGCTGCACCCAGGCAGCGTTTCATTACCATATACAAACTAAGAGGATTTTGTTACTAATCATTATATTTCACATTTTTAGAGGAGGATAACCCTATGCCTGTAAAATACGTTTTTGTCACCGGTGGTGTTGTATCCGGTCTCGGTAAAGGTATCACCGCTGCTTCCCTCGGAAGACTTTTAAAAGCACGTGGATACAAAGTTACCATGCAGAAATTCGACCCTTACATCAACATCGATCCAGGAACCATGAACCCAATCCAGCACGGAGAAGTTTTCGTCACAGATGACGGTGCTGAAACTGACCTTGACCTTGGACATTATGAGCGTTTCATCGATGAGAGCTTAACCAAAAATTCCAATGTCACAACCGGAAAAGTATACTGGTCCGTTCTTCAGAAAGAACGCCGCGGCGATTACGGCGGAGGAACTGTTCAGGTCATTCCTCATATCACAAACGAGATCAAGAGCCGTTTTTACCGCAATTTCACTTCCGATGAGACACATATTGCCATCATTGAAGTTGGAGGAACCGTAGGTGATATCGAAAGCCAGCCTTTCTTAGAAGCGATCCGCCAGTTCCAGCATGAGGTCGGACATGAAAATGCCATTCTTATCCATGTAACGCTGATTCCATACTTAAAGGCTTCCGGCGAACTGAAAACAAAACCAACACAGGCTTCCGTAAAAGAATTACAGGGAATGGGTATCCAGCCTGATATTATCGTATGCCGTTCCGAGCACGAATTAGATCAGAGTTTAAAAGATAAAATCGCTCTGTTCTGTAACGTGCCAAATAGTCATGTGTTGCAGAACCTTGATGTGGAATACTTATATGAGGCACCACTTGCAATGGAAAAAGAGAATCTTGCAAAAGTTGCTTGTGAAGCTTTACATTTAGCTTGCCCAGAACCTGATTTAAAAGACTGGGAAGCAATGGTAGATGCACTCCGTCATCCAAATAAAGAAGTAAAAATTGCATTAGTTGGAAAATATATTGCCCTGCACGATGCATATATCTCTGTTGTGGAAGCATTAAAACACGGCGGAATCGCAGAGCGTGCCACTGTCAACATTAAATGGGTAGATTCCGAGGAACTTACTCCTGAAAATATAGACGAATATTTAGGAGATGTTTCCGGTATCTTAGTTCCTGGCGGATTTGGTTCCCGTGGTGTGGAAGGAAAAATTCTCGCTGCACAGTATGCCCGTGAACACAAGGTTCCTTACCTTGGTCTCTGCCTTGGTATGCAGGTTGCCATCATTGAATTTGCAAGACATGTCTGTGGATTCAACGATGCTCACAGTGTTGAGCTTGATCCAAACACCACACATCCGGTCATCGCTTTAATGCCGGATCAGAATGGTGTGGAAGATATCGGCGGAACCTTAAGACTTGGTTCTTATCCATGTATTTTGGACAAGACTTCAAAAGCTTACGAATTATATGGCACTGAAAATATTGAAGAACGTCACCGCCATCGTTACGAAGTAAATAATGACTTCCGTGCAGTCCTCACAGAACATGGCATGAAACTCTGCGGTACTTCTCCTGATGGACGTATTGTCGAGATGGTAGAACTTCCGGATCATCCTTGGTTCATTGCAACACAGGCGCATCCTGAACTGAAGTCCAGACCTAACAGACCACATCCGCTGTTCCATGGATTCGTGGAGGCAGCTACAAAATGTAAGCGGTAGTAACCGGAGTTTAATTGGCGTTGTGTCGCAGATTCTGTGGTGCTTTTATAGGTTGTGAAGGGGCAGCTATAAGCGTCCTCTCACAAGTCTTGATTTTATAGGTTTATGAAAAGAAAAACGGTACAGACGAAATATGATGTTCCTGTTCGCCAGGCATTCCGATAAGCCTCTAAAGAGTCTTATCTCCATGGCTCACGAAGGAAATCATATTTGTCTGCACCGTTTTTCTTTCATTTACGTTATGAATGACTTGTGAGAGGACGCTTATACATGCCCGGTCAACGTCATGAATTGCACCTCAGAATCTGCCAATTTACGTTATGGAACTCACGGTTATGAGATGAGTGCCTGCTATATGCCGGATTAGAAATTTGACCTGTTTTAAATGAAAACCTCCATTCCGAATAGACGTATCAAATTTTGAACTTCTTTTATGCTATCTGATGTCTGCAATAGGAATGAATCGCCAAAAATGTAAACACAAATAATTCAATTCCTGCTGAAAGTAAAATAACATGCGGTGTCCAAAAACTCATTCCGCCGATACGCAGATAGTTAAAATTTGCAAGCTGATAAAGGAAGTTGTTCTGCATACCAATTCCAGCAGATGGAAGTATGGTAGAGAACCATGTTGCGCCCATCGCCACATAAGCAAAAAGTGGCAGGAGAAGAACTACAATAGAGATCAGCAAAACTATCAATGTGTCTTTACATTTTGCAGACAGGAACAACGTACAGCTAACCGTTGCTAATACAGAAAGTAAGCCCGCTGCTGCGAGAATTATCTGCAACTGCCCCAGATTGATGTTTGGCAGATTAATGATAGAGTATCGCATCTGAAACGATGTTTTTAAGCAATCCGTCCCGAACGCTGCATTTAAAATCAGAATTTGTACCGTGATCCCGACAAGGAAAGTAACAACGAAAAGTGTAAATGCCGCCAGAATTTTGGTAATTGCTAATTGTTTACGCCCGTATTTGGTGGTTCGTAGGATGCTGTCACCACCCGTTTGATATTCTCCGGCAAAAGTAGGTGCTGCGATTGCCACACACAAAATAGCAAGGAACAAAATATAAAACTCAATATAATCAAATGCATCTTTAGAAATTCCAGAATGAAGATAAAATGGCGTATCAAGTTCTGAATATTTTTCAAGAGCTTTCTGCTGTGCGGTTTCGTTTTCTCTTTGCTCATTCCGCATGACATCCTGTAAATGTTCTGCGCACTTTTCATAATAGGCTCCGTCAATGTCATTCGGGTCAATATCCATTAAATCAGCACCAATGCCTGTTAATGGATCAGCAAACGCTTCGGACAGACCCATCAGCAAGTGACGGAACGGGACGATTTTTTCAATATATACAGCCAGAGGAAAGCCCTCTTCCTCGACTGGCCCATATTCTCGAACGCAGCTTTGATAAGTTTCCAAAGCCGATTTGATCCTATCCGGGGTCACTTCACCAGCGGATGTTTTATATAAATCTTGTTTGTACTTGATCGCTGCCAAGCCGTCTAATTCTGTAACCGTGCCATCTTCGTTTGGACGGTTAATACCCTCAAATGAAATAGGCAGGTATGCCATGGCTACGGAAAGCAAAAGTGCGATTGCAAGTATAATCAGGGTGCGCCGTGACTTCAAAATACGTTTTATTTCAAGTCTAAAGAGTCGCATATTATCTCTCCTCCTTTTCCAAGTCTGTCTGCGGAAATAACCACAGATACAGATCCTCCAAGCGTGGTTCTGTTGCCACAGAACCTTCAATTTCTGAATGCTCAGACAAATAACGGATGGAAACCTGATTGTGATCCTCGCCACGCTGATTGATAATACGTAGCCTCATTTCACATTCCGGCAGCTTTGAGGCCGGAATTGTGCAATTCCAAACCTTGCCCTCAATCTGCTTGACAAGTTCTGCGGTAGTTCCGACATCAACAATTTCTCCGGCTTTCATAATTGCGTTGCGCGTAGAAATATATTCTATGTCAGATACGATATGGGTGGAAATCAACACGATTCGATCATGCGAAAACTCGGAAATGAAATTCCTCAGACGCACGCGCTCTCCGGGATCGAGTCCTGCTGTCGGTTCGTCCATGACAAGTATCTCCGGGGCGTTCAACATAGCCTGCGCAATACCAACACGGCGCTTCATGCCACCTGACAGATTGGAGATTTTTTTCTTTTTCACATCGGAGAGCGAAAGAATGTCCAACAAATGATTGATCTTTTTGGTAGTTGCCCTTGTGGGAATATCTTTCAGCGCAGCCATATACTCCAAATAATCTTTGACCGTAAAATCCCGGTGATACCCAAAATCCTGCGGCAGAAAGCCAAACTTGCTTCGGTAGACTTCACCTAACTCTCGAATGTTTTTTCCGTCATAGTAAACTGCTCCGCTGGTTGGTGTCATAATATCAGCAATCATGCGCATGAGCGTGGTTTTCCCTGCACCATTCGCCCCCAATAGTCCCCAAACGCCGGGAGTCAATGTCAGATTGACATCATTTACTGCTGTTTTGTCTTTGAACTGCTTGCTTAAATGCTCTATTTTCAGTTCCATGCTTACACTCCTTTCTTTTGCTTCAGCTGAACAATAAAAAGCCCTTGTTCGATAATCATTGTACCAAACAAAGGCTTTTCAATCTCAAAAATCACACGCTTAAATTCCTAAGTAATTCCTAAGATCACAGTCTTATTTTCCTAAGCGGAAAGGGGTAATGTAATCACAAAGTCTATGGTTTCGTTTTGACTGGATGCAGTAATCTTTCCACCATGTAAATGTATAATTTCTTCCGCAATAGAAAGGCCAAGTCCCGCACCACCTGTATTAGAAAGCCGAGCATCATCCAAGCGATTGAATTTTTCAAATATACTGTTAAGCTGTTCCTGTGGAATTGTTTTTCCACGATTTTCAAAAGTAATCTGAATATCATGTTCTAACCGTTTGGCCGATATAGTAATCTCTGTCTGTGGGTAGCTGTATGACGCGGCGTTCCGCAAAAGGTTACTGAAAACTCTCGCCAGTTTTTCAGGGTCAGCGTTCACGGATAAGTTATCCTCCGCAGTAAATACCGCTGTATTGCCATTTGCGGAGAGTGTCGGGTATATTTCATCTATTACCTGCGCAATCAAACAATGTAAATCCACAGTTTCTTTTTTGATAATAACCGTATGTGCATTGTATTTAGTAATTTCAAAAAGTTCATTGATAAGCTTTTCAAGGCGCCCTGCCTTATTCAACGCAACTTTTATATACTTTTCCTTTTGCTGTTCAGGCATGTCAGGGGCTTCATGGAGCAGGCTCAAATAGCCGATCACTGTTGTTAAAGGTGTGCGTATATCATGTGCCAGGTACATAACAATTTCATTTTTCTTTTCTTCTGCCTGCTTTGCAGCCTGTTTGCTCAACAGAACAGACATTTTGATTTGATTGAGTTGTGCCTCCAATTCTTTCAGTGGGTCAGACAATGATACGGTATGATTGTTCTGCTCATAGACCGTTTGGGTCGCATCAATTACTTCATCCAGATAGCCCCACGGCTTTTTCCAATAGTAATTGAAAATACATACAAAGCCGATCATCAGATACAAAATAAAAAGCAGATCGAGCCGCCTGTAGAGCCATGCAAAAATACCGTTGTCAAATTTTGAAAAGATGTAGTCCAAGATAAGGGTCAAACCATATCCAACAACGGTATAAACCAGCAATGATAGGTATAAGCGCACTTTAAGGCGCTTTTCTGTTGTCATTTCTTTCTTCGACATGAGAATACACCTCCTACCGATTAGCAAACAGAAGAAGGCCAAGTAGGCCAATCACGACAACACTTACTATGCCTGCCAGAATGGAAAACAGTCTGTTTGCTTTTATTCTATTTCCGATTAACCGGGCTGCCATCGAATATACAGCAAGCCCCAAAAGACCACCTGCCGTATTTGTGAGTACATCAGTAATATCAGAACGTCCGACTGCTAAGATATACTGCATAGTTTCCAATAAAAAACTTGTTCCAGCAATCAGCATGAACTTCACATATAATTTTGTTCTTGGCAGAAGCATTTGAAGATAAATACCCATAGGCACAAAAATCAAGACATTTTCGAGTACCTCTGTTAAGTGAAATGCTGCGCCAACTTCTTTGTCATAGTGAAAAGGAATAAGGTTTATACTTCTTACTTTATCCAGATCACTGATTGAAAACTGTAGTTTGAACAGTATGATCCAAACCAGAAGTGCCAGATAAATTAAGAATAAAATAGTTGCTAAACAATTTGATTTTCTCTTCATAGCGTTCTCCTTTCGCTTAAATTTTGTAGCCGACACCCCAAATCGTTTTAATATACTGCGGAGTATCGGAAGTATCGTTCAGTTTCTCGCGCAGATGCCGGATATGCACAGTAATTGTGCTGCTGTTTTTAGAGTAGTATTCATCTTTCCAAACCGCATGAAACAGTTCCTCAATGCTTACAACATTTCCAGCACTTGACAAAAGGACGTGGAGAATAGAAAACTCTGTCGGTGTCAGAGAAACAGTCTCACCGTCTAACAGACATTCATGGGTCTGCACATTCAAGCACAATTTGTTATAGGAAAGTTCCGATGGAACTTTCTCTGTGATGATACCGGGCGAATATTTCTTGTAACGTCTTAACTGCGCTTTCACTCTGGCAACTACTTCAAGTGGGCGAAAAGGTTTTGTCACATAATCGTCCGCGCCCAATGTCAGCCCCGTTATTTTATCCGTTTCCTCAATTTTAGCCGTTAGCATTATGATTGGATAAGTGTATTTCTTTCGGATAAGCTGGCAAAGTGAAAAGCCGTTCATATCCGGGAGCATAATATCCAGAATGGCAAGATCAATGTCGCCGCTTTCAATACACGACATCGCATCCGTTGCGCAGTAAAATTTATAAACGACGTAATTTTCGTTTTTTAAGTAGACTTCCAACAAGTCTGCAATATCCTGTTCATCATCTATAATCAGTATCTTTTCAGACATATTTTTAGCTCCTTTTTCTCACAGCCTATTAAGTATAACAAATATAACCATTATATTCACAATGGATTGCATAAGAAATTATTAAGCTTTTCCTAACTTTCGAATTTAGGCACTCATCTTATAACCGGGAATTCCATAACATAAATTGCAGATTTTGTGGTGCAATTCACAGCGTAAATTGGGCATGTATAAGCTTCCTCTCACAAGTCATCCATAACGTAAATGAAAGAAAAACGGTATGAACAAATATTATTTTCTTTGTGAGCTATGGAGATAGGATTCTAACAATCTTGGGAAGCACTGCTTCTCAAGATTGTTGCTCAGAAGCCTATCGGAATGCCCAGCGAACAGAAACATAATATTTCGTTTATACCGTTTTTCTTTTTCATTACATATAAAATTCTGACTTGCGAGAGAACGCTTATATCTGCCCTTCAAGCCCTAAGAAAGCACCACAGAATCTGCAATACTACGCCAATTAGACTCCGGTTTACATCTGATGGCGCACCACTGCATACTCATCATCGTTCTGATAGTATGGGCATTCTTTGTAATGTCCCTGCATCAGGCGTGCAGCGTCATCCTCATCCATATCTACCTCACAGTAGTAACATTCATCATCATCATCATAAACATTGTATACACAGCTGTCACAATTTGCCATTATTTTTATTCCTTTCCGTTCCACGCTCTGATTCCTAAAGGCAATTGCCCTTTTGTCTTTCCTATGCTATCTTATTATTGTTCAAAAAGCAATATGATTCAAAGGAGATTTATTATGTGCCAGAATATACCAAACGACCCGGTGATGCTTTTAAGTTTTGTCAACACACAGCTGCGCGACTATTTTACCACTCTTGATCTTTTCTGTGAAAATTTTAACGTAGACCGCAGTGAGCTGGAAGACAAACTAAAATCTATCGCTTACGAATACAACGCAGCCACCAATCAGTTTGTATGATTGACACGAGACTGTCAGACGCCTTCCTCGTTGAGACGTGCACGCACATTTTTCCAGTCCGGGAAATACTGTGAGACATAACCCCAGAATATTTTATTGTGACTTGCCTCTAAAATGTGACACATCTCGTGGACAACCACATACTCTAGACACTCCGGTCCTTTCTCATAAAGAGCCAGATTGATGTTGATATGATGCGTTTTTACATTACAGGAGCCCCAGCGCGTTTTCATCTGCCGGATTGTGACACCGGATACCTGCACCCGCATCAATTGCTCATACTTCTGGATCAGCTTTTCCACTGCTGCCTTCAAAAGTACTTTTCTGCGTCTGATCTCCGCCTCACTCAAAGCCGGTCTTAAATCCTTCTGCTGTTTCAGTTCCTTATATTTTTCCTGATATTCCCTGATCCACGGCAGGCGTTCCTCCGCAAATCTGCGGATACGAAGATCACTCATCTGATACGGTGCAGAGATCAAAACCATGCCGTCCTCTTTTTTGATGCGCAGATACATGTTTTTGATGCGTTTCTTTGTCACGGTGATCACAATGCCATCTAACACAATCTGATACGTTTTTTGTTTCATACTGCACTTACTTCCTTCATTATTTCTGTCTGTTATTTCGAATAACATGCCAGAATTTCCCCAAGATATTCCCGGTACTGGTCAACCACACGCTCCGGTGCTTCAATTTTCAAGGCATTTCCCAAACCGGTCACCCAGCCGAAAAACTGGCGGCTCACTGCAACATTTACCCTTGCTAAAACCGTGTTTTCATCCATTTTTCGCATTGCCACATCTTTACCAAACCGGTCGATCATCACCCCAGTCAGTGTTCTGTCACAGCGGAGTGTCACGGTTTCTTCTTTTCCCGCAAACATACCAAATGTTTTTTTCGAATAAGCGGCAATGTCAAAATCCTCAAACTGTTCCTTTCCCTCCCGTTTATCTACGGAAAGTTTTATTTTAAGCATTTTATCCACGCGATAATGCTTGATCATTTCTGCTTCATCATCATACGCGATCAGATAATAATTTTCGTCATCCCACGTTAAGAGCCACGGACTTACCTCATATATTTTTCCATCCCGGCGGAGTTTCATTTCCTTGCTGACATTCCACTCAAAATACTGGAACTGTATTTTCACATTTTCGGCAATTGCATTGTAAATGATATCCACATTGTAGTAAATGTTTTCATTGATTGCCTTATTCCGGTTTGTCACCACTACCTGTCTGTGCAATTGCGTGGCTTCATACTTACTGCACAGCGTTTCCAGTTTTCCGATCAGTTCTCTCGACTTTTTCGTTGTGATAAATTTCGAGGACTGCACCGCATCTACTAACAGTTTTAATTCTGCGAGTTCAAACTGACGGCTGGCAAGTGTATACCCACCTGACCGCCCCGGTTTTTTTATAATATCCATACCGAAATCTATCAGAAGATCAATATCTGTATAAATACTTTTGCGTTCCGCAGTAATGCCCTGCAATGCCAGATAGTCAATAATCTCCTGCGTTGTCACTGCATGTTCTTCATCCGTTTTTTCCATCAGACATTGTATAATATATAGAAGTTTTAATTTCTGCTTCTCTGACTTTGCCATTGTTTGCTCCCCTGTTGAAGTCTGAAATCCCTCTGTTTTCTTTGTTGTGGTTCTATTTCCGATTATAATATATCCATTTTTTTCATGCAATGGGAAATGGGTTACTGTGATTTTGATTTTCTTCTTGCACTTTTATGATTTCATGCTATACTATAGTTAAGTTAATAACTTACCGAGAGACATGAGCAAGGTAATAGGGCGATAGGAATCGCCTTGTTTCTTTGCTCTTTTTTTGTATCAAGGAGGCTAAATCCTCTCCTCGCCCAGGAGGAGCAAATTTCACTTTGTGAAATTGGATTTGCTTCGCAAACAAGGAGGCTAAATCCTCTCCTCGCCCAGGAGGAGCAAATTTCACTTTGTGAAATTGGATTTGCTTCGCAAACAAGGAGGCTAAATCCTCTCCTCGCCCAGAGGGGCTCGGATTTGCTTCGCAAACAAGGAGGCTAAATCCTCTCCTCGCCCAGAGGGGCTCGGATTTGCTTCGCAAACAAGGAGGATTTGATATGTATGATGTAGCAATTATTGGTGCCGGGGTTGTCGGCAGTGCAATTGCAAGAGAACTTTCCAAATATCAGGTAAATGCCTGTGTCATTGAGCGCGAGGAAGACGTGTGCAACGGTACTTCCAAAGCAAACAGTGCTATTATCCATGGTGGTTTTGACGCAACACCAGGTACGCTCAAGGCAAAATTAAATGTCAGAGGGAACTTTTTAATGGATGAACTTGCAAGGGATCTCGACATTCCTTTTAAACGAAATGGTTCTCTCGTAGTTTGTACCAAAGATCAGGATCGAAGCGGTCTGGAAAAACTTTTGGAAAAAGGAACTGCCAACGGCGTGCCGGATCTCCGCATCATAGAACGTGAAGAATTGATCGCAATGGAACCGAATTTAAGCGATGATGTCACCTGTGCACTCTTCGCTCCTACCGGCGGAATTGTCTGCCCATTCCATATGACGATGGCATTTGCAGAGAATGCCTGCACGAACGGAGTGAAATTTTTCCTGAATACACAGGTGGATACAATTGAAAAAAACGGAGATAGTTACCGTATTTCCACGCTCCACACAGATACGAAAAACAAAGAAACTTTTGAAGCCAAAGTTGTAATTAACGCCGCCGGTGTTTACGCCGATGTTTTCAATAATATGGTAAGTGAAAACAAACTTCATATCACCGCACGAAAAGGCGAGTACTGCCTGTTGGACAAAGATGCCGGAACCCATGTTTCCCACACGATTTTCCAGCTTCCTTCCAAAATGGGAAAAGGTGTTCTCGTCACACCGACCGTACATGGAAATCTGTTAGTCGGTCCAACTGCTGTTGACGTAGACGACAAAGAGGCTGTCAACACCACGGCTTCCGGACTTGACTCACTCGCTGCCACTGCCGCACGAAGCGTGAAAAATGTTCCAATGCGCCAGGTCATCACCTCATTTGCAGGACTGCGTGCCCATGAGGATAGCAATGACTTTGTGATTGGAGAAGTGAAAGACGCAAAGGGATTTATCAATGCTGCCGGAATCGAATCCCCCGGTCTTTCCTCCGCCCCTGCAATTGCAGAGATGGTCACTGATATTGTAAAAGGGCTTCTTCCATTGGAGAAAAATCCTGATTTTGTTGGAACACGAAAAGGAATTCTCCGCCCGGATACACTGTCTTTGGAAGAACGAAATAAACTCATCAGGGAGCATCCTGAATACGGTAACATTATCTGCCGCTGTGAAATGATCACAGAGGGAGAAATTATGGACGCAATCCACCGCCCACTCGGTGCCCGCTCCTTAGATGGAGTGAAACGTCGTACCAGAGCCGGCATGGGACGCTGTCAGGCAGGTTTCTGTTCTCCTCGTACCATGGAAATTTTGGAGCGTGAAGTTCCGATGAGCATTTTTGACATTACCAAAAACGGCGTTGGTTCCAATATTGTTGTTGGATATAATAAGGAGGTTTAGCCATGAATACATATGATTTAGTTATCGTTGGAGGTGGTCCTGCCGGACTTGCCGCTGCTGCAAGCGCAAAAGATCATGGGATTGACAGCATATTAATCATTGAGCGTGATAAAGAACTTGGTGGGATTTTAAATCAGTGTATCCACAACGGATTTGGCCTCCACACATTCAAAGAAGAATTAACCGGCCCGGAATATGCTTCCCTTTTTATCGATATGGTCTTAGATCGTGGAATCGAATACAAGTTAAATACTATGGTCATGGACATTTCTGCTGATAAAAAAGTAACCGCCATGAACCGTGAAGATGGCATGTTTAAAGTTCAGGCGAAAGCTGTCATTCTCGCTATGGGCTGCCGCGAACGATCCAGAGGTGCCTTAAACATTCCGGGCTACCGCCCTGCCGGCATTTATTCCGCCGGAACTGCCCAGCGCCTTGTCAATATGGAAGGCTATATGCCGGGAAAAGAAGTTGTGATCTTAGGCTCCGGTGACATCGGTCTTATTATGGCACGCCGCATGACCTTAGAGGGTGCAAAAGTAAAAGTCGTTGCAGAATTAATGCCTTATTCCGGCGGATTAAAACGTAATATTGTGCAGTGTTTAAATGATTTTGACATTCCCTTAAAATTAAGCCACACAGTCGTAGATATCGAAGGCAAAAACCGTGTCGAGGCAGTTACGATTGCGGAAGTTGGTTCTGACCGCAAACCAATCCCCGGCACGGAAGAACGCTATACCTGTGACACGCTGCTGCTCTCCTGTGGTCTGATCCCGGAAAATGAACTGAGTAAAAGCGCCGGTGTTGCCTTAAACCCGGTAACCTCAGGTCCAGTTGTCAATGACAGTTTAGAGACAAACATCGATGGAATTTTTGCCTGCGGCAATGTGCTTCACGTTCATGATCTGGTAGATTATGTTTCCCAGGAAGCATCTGCCGCCGGAAAAAATGCTGCAAATTATATTAAAAACGGCAAGGAAAAAGATGCAAAAATTGTTGAGATACTTCCGGTCGATGGTGTCCGTTACACTGTTCCAAAATACATCCGCCCAACAGAAATGGATGATACTTTAACCGTTCGTTTCCGTGTTGGTGCTGTTTACAAAAACTGCGCCATTGCCACCTATTTTAACGACCAGCTCATTTCCAAACGCAAACGTCCGGTCATGGCTCCCGGCGAAATGGAACAGGTCATCTTAGACAAGAAAAAACTGGGCGAATATCCTGATTTAAGTAAAATTACAATCAAAATTGAGGAGGCGTAATTATGAGCGAAACAACTCGTGAACTTACCTGTATTGGATGTCCGCTCGGATGTTCCATTACTGTTACAATGAACGGCACCGATGTCGTATCCGTTACCGGAAACACCTGTCCAAGAGGTGATGCCTATGCCCGAAAAGAAGTCACAAATCCAACACGTATCGTGACTTCCACTGTCCGTGTGGAAGGCGGAATATCACCGATGGTCAATGTTAAAACAGCCAGTGACATTCCAAAAGCCAAAATTTTTGAATGTGCCAGTGCCTTGAAAAATGTCGTTGTGACTGCACCTGTCAAAATCGGGGATGTTGTGCTTTCCAATGTTGCCGGAACCGGGGTAGATGTCGTGGTTGCAAAAAATATTGCTGCAAAATAAACCAGAGGTCAGGCTATGAACTGCCGCTTGTAGGTGGTGTTACGGATTTTCGTAGGTTGTGTTAATTGCATGCCTATAAAGCATTTATAAACATAAAAAATAGAACTGTTTGTTTTCAGGAGCGCTTCCGCTTGTTGTCGCTGGCAACGGTACTAAGAAAGTATCCATCGTGATTTCAAAATCCAATTACATTGTCTTTTGAAATCGCAATGTCTACTTTCTAAGGACCGGCCGCTCCCAAAATCCTGAAAACAAATCAGTTCTATTTTTTATTCATCCAAGATTGTGTAGCATGCAATGATTTAAAACTCTGGTTTATATTTGACACAATTGACGGAATGTTCTATACTGAATGCACATCAAAGTCGCAGACATATGCGGTTGTGATTGTGAAGCTTTTTCATAGTTGCAAACATTCTTATTTCGTTTCTGTCTGCAGATTCCAAACCACGTTTTGTGGTGTAGAATATAATCTCAGATTTCACAGCCGTTTCGGCACGAGATTCCATTTTGATGAAAAATTCAATGCATATGAATTGTAACATGGATTATTACAGCATCCTGTCCTGTATTTTCGATAGGAAAAATAGCTTGTACGCATTGAAAAATACCACACATTCTATTATCATAAAGGGGGAACGTGATTGAACACAAACGATGAGAAAATCCAATGGCATCCTGCATTTGACGCGGCACTGCAGATTGAGTTTGGAGAAGAGGCAGAATATCTGGAATTCGATTCCGAACATCTGCTTTCCAAAAAGCCAATGCAGATTGATGTGTTGATCAAAAATGAAAAACATGTAAAGATCCAGAAGAATATTGGCAGGATTTTCCGGCAGTACAATATCATAGAATACAAATCACCGGAAGACAATCTTGACATTGATGACTTTTATAAGGTGTACGCATATGCCTGTATTTACAAGGCTGATACGGAGAAAATTGATCTTATCCCGGCAGCAGAGCTGACAATCACTTTTGTATGCTATCATTATCCGAGAGCCATGCTAGACAAGCTGCAAAGAGACCGGGGCATAATGGCAGAAAAGATAGAAAGCGGCATCTACTATCTGACGGGTGATGCAATTCCGGTGCAGCTTATCATTGTTCCTGCATTATCAAAAAACAATAATTACTGGCTGAATAATCTGCGGAATGATCTGAAGGCAGGCGGAGAGATCAGGAATTTCATAGAACGCTACGGTGAAAATAAAAAATCAAAATTATTCCAGGCGCTTGCAGATACTGTCATGCGTGCGAACTGGCAGGAATTGAAGGAGGAACGTAAAATGTGTGAAGCATTGCGCGAATTATTTGCGGATGATCTCCGCGAATCAAGGGAAGCCGGCATTATGGAGGGGCGAACTGCTGGCAAAATTGAGGGCAGAATTGAAGGTAAACTCGAAGGCAAAATTTAAAATATACCCTATAAAGTGGACACGATAAGAAGAAGGGTTCCTGAAGAATGGACACATAAAAAGGGGATAAAATCCCAACAAGTGGACATAAAATAGAAGGATTTTCTCTAGTGGATGATATATAATAAAAGCATCTGCAGGAGGAAATATGAAGGAGTATACAGCGAAACAGATTAAGCAACTTGAAAAGAATCCATATGTTTTTAAAGTAACGAAACATATGATATATTATACTGCAAAATTTAAAGAAGATTTTTGGGTAAGCTACCAGGCTGGAAACACACCTAGAAAAATTCTTGAAGATTTTGGATTTGATTTAAGTATATTTAGACAAAAACAAATAGATTCACTTGTGCAGCACATAAAAAAGCAAGCCCTGGCTGGGGAGGGATTTTCTGAAGGTGCTAATAGAAAAAGAAGAATTCCCCCTAAGCCAACAGATATAGAAGAATTGGCAGCACCTCAATCCATAGAGCGAATGCAAAATGAGCTGTTGTATCTACGGCAAGAAGTTGAATTTCTAAAAAAAATTATTATTGCGGACAATTCGAGAAAGAAAAAGTAATCATGGAGATGGCAGAGAATAAATTTGAGATTATCCATGAGACAATTAGTAAAGCAAATAATACACTGTCAGTTAAAATGCTCTGTGAAATTGCTGGCGTCTCAAGATCCGGTTATTATAATTGGGTGAATGCAGCAGATAAAAGAGATGAAAAAGAAAGACAAGACAGAGCTGATTTTGAACTGATTTTAATTGCGTATAGCTTTAGGGGATATGATAAAGGTGCCCAGGGAATATATATGAGATTGCTGCATATGAATCCGCCTGTTATCATGAACGTCAAGAAAATAAGACGATTGATGAAAAAATATGGCCCTGTATGTAACATACGAAAGGCAAATCCTTATAGAAGGATGGCGAAAGCAATAAAGACGAATAATGTCGCAGAGAATCTTGTAAAGCGTGAATTTGAGAAATATGGGGCTAGAAAGATACTACTCACAGATATTACATACATTCCATTTGCTGGTCGTTTCTGCTATCTGTCAACAATTATAGATGCCTTTACAAAGCAGATATTGTCCTATGTGCTAAGTGAATCATTGGAAGTTGATTTTGTGTTGGAAACAGTAAATCAAATGATAGAAAAACATGGAATTTCTCTTGCAACAGATACAATCATACATAGTGATCAGGGATGCCACTACACAAGCTGTAGCTTTATTCAACTTGTAAAAGATAAAGGATTAAGGCAGTCAATGTCCAGAAAAGGTAACTGCTGGGATAATGCGCCGCAGGAAAGCTTCTATGGTCGAATGAAAGATCATATAGGAGAAAGGATACAGGAATGTACAACATACAAAGAGATACATACTATTATTGATGACTGGATGGATTATTATAATAATGACAGATATCAATGGAGATTGGCCAAGCTTTCTCCAAATGAATATTATCAGTATATAACAACAGGTATATATCCAATTAAGGGGAAAATCCCTTTATCAGATATAGATAACGAAGAAGGTAATGAAATATAATGATATAGCCATCTGCTGGCTGGAAAATTAAATCCCTTCTTCTTAATTTGTCCTTGACAAGGGGTATACTTTAATTGAACTCATAATTAAAAAGTACAAAAAAGGCTGTACAGCAGAAGAAACAGCGGATATGCTGGAGGAACCACCGTCACAGATCAGGCAGATCTATGATGCTATCGGACAATGTGCGCCAGATTATAACGTAGAGAAAATTTATAAACGTCTTTCCGATCAAACAGTATAAACTAAATGGAGTAATTCCCTATGAAAAAAGAATTTAAAGAAGCAATCGAAGATTCCCCGATTATTGCAGCTATTAAGGATGATGAAGGGTTAAAAAAATGTCTCACAAGTGAAAGCCGTGTCATTTTTATTTTATATGGTGACATATGCAATATTCCAGACATTGTTGAGACCGTGAAATCCTCTGGAAAAATTGCAATGGTTCATATTGATCTGATCGCAGGCTTAAGTTCCAAAGAGATTGCGGTCGACTTTATCCAAAAATATACCAAAGCAGATGGCATTATCACCACCAAGCCTGCTCTGATCAAACGTGCAAAGGAGTTAGGATTGTATACAATCCTTCGGCTGTTTGTCATTGATTCCATGGCTTATTCCAACATTGAACACCAGCTTCGAACCGCCAAACCTGACCTGATCGAAGTGCTTCCGGCTCTCATGCCAAAAGTACTCGCTAAGGTCTGCAAACTGTCCACTGTTCCTGTCATTGCAGGCGGACTGGTTTCCGATAAAGAAGATGTCATGGCACTGCTTCAGGCTGGCGTGGTCAGCATTTCCTCAACGAATGAGAAGATTTGGTTTTTATAAAATTGTCACTATCATTATTTCATATTCTATACCACAAATATCAGAGCCAGCTATCATAAAAAACTGGCTCTGAACAAATTTTATTAGTTTTTCCTTGTCCAAAACTTATCCAGAACATTAAGTATATTACTACCATTTATTTTATATTCGTTTTGCGAAAGATTCTGTGGTAATACCGCTTCTATCATTTTCTTGCTCTTAAATCTCTTTACCTCATTTACTTTATCTTTATCATTCACCCGCTTTCCAAGGTATACTTCTTCTACGTCTCTGCAAAAAAATACCAGTTCATATGCATGCGTTTCACAATATTTTTTTATATCTTCAAATAATTTTTTTGTTTCATAATTTGTATCATAATCGTCCAAATCTATAAAATAAATTACCGTTGTATCTTCTGGATAAGCTTTGATATATTTCCCTATTTCTCTCTGTTTCTTCGGTGAAGCATACATTGATTTTGACTCTAAAAAAATAGGTTTATAACTGATTTTTGGATCATTCACATAAAATCTATGAATTGTTTCATTAATATATTGGTAATCCGTTCTCGCTTTGGAGTTAGTCTCTACGCAAAGAAGTATCTGCCTACTCATCATCACCTCCAAGTATTCCAAGAAAATCCGAAGCATCTACATTGAATGGTGAATCTTCGATAAAGCCATTTCTATAAGCACGTGCGGGTGTCTGATTTCCATTATTTGCCCAAGTGTGAACCGTATTAATACTTGAAATAAAATTAATAGATTCTTTGTTACGTTTGAGCAAGCTCATCGGTGATAAGTTATGTGCCGTAAAGCAAAGCTGTCCATTTCCATAAAGAATAAAATACTCAATCAATTTATCCAGATATACATCGTTTATATTTGCATCCAATTCATCAATAAATGTAATCTGTCCATCCGCAGACATATCCAGATACTCAAAAAGTTCCATAATCTTTTTTATACCACGGCTCTCAAATTCCTGGTCAAGAGTATAATCTTTATAAATCATTCGTAAATTATACTTATAAAATTGATCATAATCTTTTTTTTCAATGGCAATATCACATAATTCCGGTTTAAAAATCTGAACGAATGCACACATACGTGAGATTTTTTTTTCAAATTTTTCAAACTTATTTTTTAAAATAAGATTCGCACTGATCTGACCACTGTTCCCCCAGTCCGTTAGATGATAATATAATTTATCTTCCCCCTTTCCGGCTTCTGTTAATGCGAGTGTTTTTATTTCTTCACGTAAAAAATAATTCTTATGGTCATCCGCTTCATCAATACTTACATTCAATGACAAACCAAACAAAATCAATAATGAAATATAGTACATTTCATCATTTTGCCTGTATTTTTCTTTTAAATCTTTCATTGTAAAAATACTTACCGCCAATGTCTGCATTCCAAGCAGATTTAAGCTTTTTTCCTTTATCTCATGGAACATTTCATCATTTCCTAATTGCAATAGTACGCCATCCGCCGTCTCAAATACCAGATTATAACTGTTTTTGGTATAATTTCCCTTCTTTTGTTCTAACTTTTCACTCAAAATATGACATCTGTTGTCTATTCCAATTTCAAATGATATGGTATATTTTAAAATATTTTTTTCACCCCCAAAATCTGTATAAACTTCACACTCAATAAATCCTGAATGCGTTTTCTTATTGATCGTTTCCACTAATATCTTCTGATTATCACTATCAATCAGATAATTTTTATCCGTCAAAAAGTTCTGCAAAATTTTCACTGCCGTTATAATTGCTGTTTTCCCCGAACCATTTTCCCCATAAATAGCCTTTATTCTATATTTCTCTGGATCAAAATCACTGTTATTAATTGTCTTTTTGTAAAAATTCAATTCAATTGGAACTTCAATGTTTTTTATTCCTGATATTTTCAAACTTAATAAATAAAATAATGGTTTCATTTCTTTGTCACCTCCATGATTTCATCATAGCACAGCAAAAGGTAAAAGAAAATACTTTTTGTATTTTCTTTTACCTTTTATTATTTCCGCTTGAAAGCTTTTTAGTCAAAAAATTTTATGGTATCTTCTTCAACTCTTATTAGTAAAAAACAAATAGAACTTATTAATGCAACAAACAAATTATCTCCAGAACAATTAGATAATCTTCTTATATTTTTAAATTCCTTAAACGCAAAAAAGCAGTAAATTCCACCATTCTGGAACTTACTGCTTTCCTTTTCCTGTTTATTTTTCAAACTTTTCCATGATGCATGTATGCTGCTTGGAATCTTTCGCATAATTAATTCCAACAAGTATCAGATTTCCATGATAATCTTTCAATCCATTGCTTTCATATATTGATTTAAAACTTCCTTATTCGGAATCGAAACCGTTTTATCCATCCAATGATAACTCAGATATCCCAAATAAACAAGAAACAGAATCTTTTCTCTCAATGAAAAAACAGCCCTTGCGGACTGTTTTTTCGAGGAGTTTAGTTATGAAAATGTTAATCTATATAAAGGAAAATTGGCATTTTTAGTAAGCACCATTCTGAATGCTTACATCAACAAGTGCTTGTCTGTTGTTCTCTTGTTGATAATAGTAATATACAAAATAAATGTGTACGAATTATGTCGGTTTTCGAAAACATTTCTAAAATTCCAAATAAATTATTTTATAATTCGTTAATATTTTATTTGTTTCTGTTTAGATTTTTTTGTATGATCATAGTCTGCCCGGTATTTTTCCTTTTATACATAACACTTCAATTTTTTATTTATCACATCTTCCTCTGTTCCAGCAGATATTTGCTCAACTCGATCATTGCCTGATCTTCTGTGCTGTTATAAAACTGCACCGTTCCCGGTGTCACTGCATCCGAAACCAGACTATACTCTTTTAATTTATGAAGTGTCTCTCTGGCAGTTCCTGCACCACCGTCAAAAACCGCTACCCCGGAGCCGAGTACTTTCTGAATCGTCTTACGCACCAGTGGATAATGCGTGCAGCCAAGAACAACTGCATCCACTTTTCTTTCCTGGTACGGTGCAAACAGATTTTTTAAGAAATGTTCCAGTGCTTCCCCGGAAAGTTCTCCGCGCTCTACGAATTCCACAAGCCCCGGACATGGCAGTGATATGATCTCCGCCTGATCCTGAAATTTCTGCATAAGGTTATGGAACTTTTTTTCCCGCAATGTCATAGGCGTTGCCATGACAAGCACCCTTGGATTCTCTTTTACAGACACCGCCGGTTTTAATGCCGGCTCAATTCCAATGACCGGAATCTCTTTCTGATATTTTTCCCTTAAAATGTGAATCGCTGCGCTTGTCGCCGTGTTGCATGCGACAACCAGTGCTTTTACATTCCGCGACCTTAAGTACTCCGCATCTGCCAGTGTGAGTTTCCGCACTTCCTCTAAGGTCTTTGTTCCATAGGGCGCATTTTTTGAATCCCCATAAAATATAAAATTTTCATTTGGCATCAATGCCACCAATTCCCGAAGTACGCTGATTCCACCAACGCCGGAATCAAATACTCCAATTGGTCTCTGCATTTCGTCCATATTACGATTTCCTGCTTTCTTTTCTTCTATTTTGCAAACACCGCGATCTGTTCTTTCCTCGTACTGATTACTATTCCAACAAGGCACCTGCTCGAAATGTGCTTTTTACTTACCTGCTTCAGTTGTGCCTATTACCTATGATAACATTCATTCCGTCCACACAGCTCTGCTGCCCTTGTCCGTACGGCTGACAACGAGTTTACGGTCGATCTGTTCTTTCAGTTCCGTCACATGGGAGATGATCCCAACCATGCGGCTGTCACCGGCAAGTTCCGCAAGCACCTCGATCGCCTGCTGTCTCGACTGCGCATCCAGAGAACCAAATCCCTCATCGATAAACATCATATCCGGGTGGATCGCCCCTGCGCTCCGCTCCACGATATCGGACAATCCGAGTGCCATCGCAAGTGCTGCCAGAAAAGATTCCCCGCCGGACAGTGTTTTCACGTCTCGCTCGCTGTCCGTCACAAAACTGTAAACAGAAAGATCCAGTCCCTCGTTTGTCTTTCTTCCCGTGTTCGCCTCTTCCTTTAATTTAAGAATAAACTGATGATTGCTCATCGTCAAGAGCCGCTTGTTTGCTTCATGGATGATCTGTTTAAAATACTGCCTCTGGATATAAGTTTCAAAATCGATTTTTGCAGAACCGGAAAGTCTTCCGTTCGCTGTCTTAGACAGACTTTTGATGACCTGATCTTCGCTCTCCAGTTTTTTTCCCTTTTCCAGATAGACGGCACAATTCTGCAGCACTGACCTGTCATTTTCATATGCTGTGTGCAGCTCCATATACGTTTTTTCCGCCTCTTTTAATGCCTGTTTTTCTGCTTTCAGCTGCTCATTTAATTCCGTCGTATCAGTATATGTTTTTCCGCTGACCTGTTTCTCCAAAAGTTTCTGCTCACTCTGCTGTCTTAAGCACTGAGACTCATACTCTTTCTCTTCCCGCTCCAGTTTGGATCTGCTCCGCTCCGGCAGGATTGCAAGGTGGTATGTTTCTTCGGAAACAAACCCGGATTTTTCCAAAAGTTTTGCATATTCTTTTTCCGTTTTTGCTGCAAGCTTTTTTGCCGTTTTCTGATTCTCTTCCTCTGCGAGCTTCTGTCCTTTTAACGTGTTCATCGCTTCTGCCAGCTCCGACACTTTTTGCCGTTTCCTCTCTATCTCCTGCTCTGCCGCCTCCAATGCTTTCTGCATTGCGGCATACTGTTTTTTTGCTTCGGCAAGAGATGGATACACAAGCTTCTCACGGATCTGTTCGGCTATTTTCTGCAGACTGACATAGTTTTGCTCTGCTTCTTTTCTCTGCTGTTTTGCAATCGTCTGTGCCAGTACAAAATCAGCTTCCTCTTTCTCGACTGCCTGCGCAAGCTTCTGCTTTTCTGTTTTCTCTGCCTCAAAAGCAGCATACGCCAGATCGCGCTTTTCTTCTGCTGCAGCCCTTGTCTTTTTTGCCTGCTCCACTTCCAGTTCTGTCACCGCATGGTCAGAAAGCTTCGCCGGATCCGGATGGACCGTTGAACCGCAGACCGGGCATGGACAGCCCGCGCTCAGATTTTCTGCCAGGATCCCCGCCTGCTCTTTTAAAAAGGCTTCATACATATGTTCATAATGCTTTGCCGACTCCGAAGCGCTGAGAGATGTCTGCTCCCAGTTTTTCTTCATTTGCTCCACGACCTGCTCCTGCCGCTTCTGCTGTTCTTTTAATGCAGCAATCCCAGCCTCTTTCTTATGGAATGACTCCTCTGATGTTTTCCCGAGGTCTTCCCACACCTTTTTGGCCTGCTGCTCCTCTGACCTCGCATTCTGCAGTGCCTCATATGACGGAAATGACTGCTCTAACGCAAGCATTTTTTTCTGGATGTCTGCCGCTTCTCTTTTCTGTTCTGCCTCTACCTCCTGCAGCTGTGTCTTTAATGTCTCGAACATCTCCTGATTGTTTGTCAGTGTTTCCTCCATTTTTGCAATCGCCTGTACCGACTGCTCCACTGTCTGCTGCTGTCTGAGATTCTGCTGCTCCGCCACAAGCACTTTATCCGCTTTCAGCGCATTCTCAATCTGCTGCCTGCGCTCTTTCGATTCCACCTGTCTTGCTTCCAGCTCTTTTCCATTCTGTCTGATTTTTTCCAGAGAAACAAAAAGTTTATTGATCTCCTCATACTTTGTGATCTTTTTATTCAGTTCCTCCACATTTGCCCTGCGGAGATTCTGCTCTTTTAACGCATCCTTTAACCGTTCCCGCAAACGCTCCACAAGTTCATCCAGCGGTAATTCTTCACTTTCAGGAAGCAGAATGATCCTGCTTTTCTCCTGCTCAAATGCACGGTCGTTCTCCTGGATGCGCTCATCCATCTCCATGGATTTTCTTCTAAGATTTTCCTGGATTTTCCAATAGATGTCTGTCCTGAATAATTTGGAAAAGATCATTTTCCGCTCGTCCGACTTTGTATACAAAAACTTTAAAAAATCTCCCTGTGCGATCATCACGATCTGTGAAAACTGGTCTGCGGTAAGCCCCAGTATTTCAATAATTTTTGCATCGGTAGCATTTTTCTTTTCCGGGAAAACAGTTCCATCCGGCAGGGTGAGTTCGACACTGTGTGGTACTTTCTGCTCCCTGATTTTGCCGTTTTTCAGTGTTTTCGTAATCTTATAGTCCGGGTTTCTGCGCACGCGGTATGTCTGTCCCCGGTATAAAAATTCCAGTTCCACATAGGTTTCCGTCTCCGGCTGGGCATACTGGCTGCGCATCATGTTTCCGTTTCGCTCACCGCCGCTGGTCTGATTGTAAAGTGCGTAAGTGATCGCATCAAAAATGGTCGTTTTTCCTGCTCCGGTATCTCCGGTGATCAGAAAAATCCCCTGCTGCTGCCCGGTAAAATCAATGACATTTTTTCCCGCATACGAACCAAATGCCGACATGGTAAGCTTCAAAGGCTTCATTCTGCCACCTCCTTTTCCCCGTTTATCACAGTGCGGATCACATTGTCCTCATCCTCCGTCATCGCCCTTCCGTTCATCTCCTGAAAAAAGGTCACAAACGCATCATAAGGATCGAGGCTCTCCACTTCCTCTTCCGAAAACTCCAGAATCTTCCTTGTCCGCTCATTGTCTATTTTTATCTCCAGAATATGGTCATAGACCTGTTCTAACTTTTCTTTCGGCTGGTACGCTTCCACCTCATCTGTCAATGTAATGCTCACATAATCGTGACAGTTGTCCTCTGCCGCTGCATTTAAAATTTCATCCAGATGTCCGATCATTTTGCGCACCCTGCGCATCGGCGTAAGCGGCAGTTCTGTGATATGCGGCTCGCTTCCTTTTTCCAAAAGTTCCACCATCGTCACGGTCTTTTCATCGCCTGCCTCGCTCACGGAATACTGTAACGGTGTTCCACAGTAACGGTTCTGTACACGCCCTATTTTCTGTTTTCTGTGAATGTGTCCAAGTGCTGCATAATCAAACGGTTCTAAAACCGCTGTATCCACATTTTCAATCCCTCCAACCATGCGGATCTCGGAGTCCGAAGTCTCCGGCTCCCTGCCCGCAGCAGTATAAAACTGATGGCTTACGAGGATATTGCGCTTTGCAGTGTCGATGTTCTCCCGCTCTATGACAAGCCGGACGGCCTCATCATAAGTCGTAATGTCACCATCGATCAGATTTCTCACATAGGAAGGCTTCACAAAAGGAAGCAGGTAAATGCATACCTCGCCGTATGCATCAAAAAAACTCACTTTTCTGATGGTCTCCTCACGGGTAACCGGCGGCATACCTACGATCATCACCCTATGTTTTGCCAGAATGTCACTCGCAAAATCAATCCGTTTCGCACTGTCGTGATTCCCTGCAATGATGCAGACTGTCACTTCCGGCTCCAGATCGTTCAGTGCTGTCAGAAACTCATCAAACACTGACACTGCCTCCGCTGACGGCACCGGCGTATCATAGACATCCCCTGCAATGAGAACCGCATCCGGCTTCTCGCGTTCTGCCAACGCCACGATTTTCCCTAATATGTCCCGCTGTTCTGCGATCATATTGTAATGATGCAGCTGCTTTCCAATATGCAGATCCGACAAATGAAAGAATTTCATGTTCCTCTCCTTTTGCTCTAAGCTGACGTTTCCTATTACAGAAAAAGCCACAACAGACAACTGTTTCCATTGTCTGCCATGGCAGTCTGTTATTTCAAAAATCCGTTGATGATCTGTTCCTCGGCTTCTTTTTCCGTAAGTCCAAGTGTCATAAGTTTGATCAGCTGCTCGCCTGCAATTTTACCGATAGCTGCCTCATGAATGAGGTTTGCGTCAATATTATTGGCGGTAAGCTGTGGGCTTGCTGTCACGCATCCATGATCCATAATGATCGCATCGCACTCACTGTGGCCTGCACAGGCTGCGTTTCCGTTCATAATAGAGAAGAATTCCTGTCGGGATTCTCCCTTTGCCACCGAACGTGACACCAGATTACAGCTGCAGTCTTTTCCGTTCATATCGATTGCAAAATCTGTCTTGGCATACTGTTTTCCGTGTGTCATGATCTTCTCATGCACTTCTAAGGAAGCTCCGTCTGCAAGATCTCCTTTGGTGATACGGACTGTGGAGTCGATTCCCTTGATCTGGGTTGTCTCCATCTCCATGTGTGCGCCCTCTTTTAAATGCACGATGGTCTGTGGATTCATGACATTCTCACCATTTCCATCTCCCTCACCGTAGTGGCGCTCAATGTATTTTACTTTTGCATTTTTCTCCAGATAAAATGTGTGGATTCCCTCATGCTTGGAAGTGTCCACGCCGCAGTTGTGGATTCCGCATCCCGCAACGATCGTGACATCTGCGCCCTCCCCAATGTAAAAATCATTGTATACACATTCCTGCAATCCGCTCTCGCTCAAAACAACCGGAATATGAACGCTCTCATTGACCGTTCCCGGTTTGATAATGATGTCAATTCCGTCCTTGTCCTCTTTTGTGACAATATCAATATTGGCGGTGGTGTTTCGTGCAGCCTTTTTTCCATTAGCACGGATATTATAGGCACCTTCCGGAACCTCATGAAGTCCCGCCACCTGTTCTAATAAATTTTTCTGTACTAAATCCATGTTTCTTCCTCATTCTCCTGCTGCTGTTTTCTGTCGGTCATCATCCTTTCAGCAGCTCTCTCACTACAAATCTGTTCTGCCAGTGCGGCTATGCTTTATCGATCAACGTCTGGCAGGTCTGTGCCGTATTCAGAAGTTCCGGAAGCACTTCCGCTTTGGTTCCGGTCTTGCGCACCTGTCCGTCTGCAATGACGATGATCTTGTCCGCAATGTCAAGGATCCGTTCCTGATGGGATATGATCAGAATCGTTCCGTTGATCTCATCTCTCATTTTTTCAAACACTTTGATCAGGCTGTTAAAACTCCAGAGGTCGATCCCTGCCTCCGGCTCATCAAAAATAGAAAGCTTCGTTCCCCTTGCAGTGATCATTGCGATCTCGATCCTTTTCAGCTCACCGCCGGAAAGACTTCCGTTGATCTCACGGTCAATGTATTCTCTCGCACACAGACCTACCTCCGATAAAATATCGCAGATCTCATTCACACTCATCTCTTTGCCTGCGGCGATCGTGATGAGGTCTTTTACAGTCAGCCCTTTAAAATGAACCGGCTGCTGGAATGCAAAACTGATTCCTTTTCTGGCGCGCTCCGTAATGTTTAAACCGGTGATATCCTCTCCATCTAAAAGAATCTGACCACTTGTCGGACGGATGATTCCTGCGATCATCTTGGCAAGTGTGGATTTTCCACCGCCGTTTGGTCCTGTGATCGCCACAAAATGATCATCAATGGTGACACTGACATTTTTCAAAATCTCTTTATTCTCGTTGTTATCATCTACTTCATAGGTGATATTTCTTAACTCTAACATAAATCCTCCACTGTGCAGCCGATAAGCCACAGTATTTTTTGCAATTGCGATCCTGTTACTTTATAACGCTTCTTGGATACTTTACCATGATGGCATTTAACATGTCCTCATCCGGCTCAAACTCATATCTTGTGATACCGTTTTCGCCCTTGCAGACTGCCTCATAAAGTTTTGCACCTGCATTGCCGGACGCAATGTTTTTCACTGTAACCGATCTGTCATTCTCATACTTGTAAATGCTGCGGTCACCCTTCGGGGCAATTGTCAGCACATCATCCATACTAAGATAGGCAATTTTCTTTCTCTTTGCTTTATTCCTGATCTTCGCAAATCTCAGGTCGCCATCATAATATGTATACTCATACTCCACTTCACTGCGAAATGCAAACAGATACCAGATCACACCAAAGATGATCGTCGGCACCAGAAAGATAACCGGTGATACAAACATACTAAGTACTAAACAAAGACAGGTTAAAACAAAAAATGCGATCATTCCTGCCTTATGTCCACCTGTTGTTTTTTTCGGAACAATAACTAATTTTTCCTGCATAATCATTTCCTCCAAACAAAATTTCGTAATGATAATTATATACGCTTTTTTCCCTCTGTACAACTTCTTTTTTATCATGTAAAATAAGATAATAGAAATTTTCGTATTTTTTCGTTCAGGAGGAAAAAAAGAATGATCACATATCAGTATACCCAGAAAGACTGGACAACATTCAAAGAAGGGATCAAACGTGAGTGGGCAGTCACCAATGGCATTGGCGGATACGCAGGAAGCTCGATGATCGGCGCACACAGCCGTACACACCAGGGGTACCTGATTGCCAGCCTCCATGCACCAATTGAGCGCTATCTCGTTTTTTCCAAGATCAACGAAACAGCCACTGTCGGAACCAGCACGGTTTCCTTTGAGACTTCCCAGCACTGTGCTTCCGGAAAAACGGTTTACACAGAGGGACAGAAGTTTCTCACTTCCTTTATCTATGACGGAAGCGTGCACTACACCTATGAGACAGACAATTTTTCTTTTGAAAAGCACATCACATTAAAAAGGAACGCCAATGTCTGCGCAGTCGCCTATGAACTGACCGCCGGGGACAGCGACTGTACCTTTACGCTCACACCGCTTTTCAACTACCGCGAGCACAGTGAGAGCAGCACCCCGGACACTTTAAAATTTGAGACATTTACAGAAGACAGGACATTTTATCTTGTTCCGGAAAAAAATAAAGATATTGCCATTCGTTTTCAGACAAGTGAAGGAACTTTTTCCGAACGCGAAACTGTTTATGACATCGACATGCAGTTACAGATTGAAGTGGATCTTGAGACAGATGGGCTTGACTGCCATTACTGTCCGGTTGACCTGTCCATTGCAGTTCCTGCCAACACAACCAAAAAAGTTTCCATCCTGTGCAGTATCGGTGACGTGAACGAGCGTCCTGCCCCTGTGTCTGGTACGGAAGCATTTTCCATTTTAGAGGAAAATGCCCGCTGCCATGCAGAACTTTTTGAAAAAGCCGGATACCACGACTCGTTTGCCAACCAGCTGGTGCTTGCCAGCGACCAGTTTCTGACTTACCGCGAGTCCACGAAAATGATGACCGTTCTCGCCGGACTTCCGTGGTTTACTGACTGGGGCAGAGACACAATGATCGCCTTTACCGGTCTGACGCTCTGCACGAAACGTTTCAAAGAAGCTGAGGAGATCCTTCTGACATTTGCCAGATATATCCGCCACGGAATTGTGCCGAATATGTTCCCGGACGACAATATGCCGCCGCTCTATAACACGGTGGACGCCTCTCTCTGGTACTTTTATGCGGTCTATCAGTACCTTCATTATAACCCGGCTGCCGAGGCGGAAGCTTTTGTAAAAGAACAGATTTTCCCTCATTTAAAAGAGATCATCTCCGCCTATGAAAAAGGAACGGATTTCAGCATTTATATGGAAGACGACGGGCTGATCCACGCCGGAAGCGGACTTGACCAGATCACCTGGATGGATGTCCGCGTCGGTGACTGGGTAGCAACACCGCGCCACGGAAAACCGGTGGAGATCAACGCGCTGTGGTATAACGCTTTACGGATCATGGAATCACTCTGCGAAAAATTTGACGAAGATGCTTCTGCCTACCGCACACGCGCCGAACAGGTAAAAGAATCCTTCAATGCCAAGTTCTGGGATTCCGCCAACCAGTGCCTGTTTGATGTTGTGGATGGTGACGAGCCGGACGACCATATCCGTCCAAACCAGGTTTACGCCGTATCCCTTCCATTTTCCCTGCTCCCGGAGGAACAGGAAAAAGCAGTTGTCGCACTTGTGGAAAAAGAGTTGTTTGTCGGCTGTGGACTTCGCTCCCTCGCACCGGATCATCCGGACTACCATGGCATTTACTGCGGTGCTCTTGCAAAGAGGGACGCCGCTTACCATCAGGGAACTGCCTGGGGCTTTTTGCTCGGTGGATTTTTCAGTGCCTATATGAAAGTGAACCACCACTCCTCCTCTGCTGCCGCAAATGCCGTCCGCATGTTAGAGCCTGTGAGAAAACATCTGACGGATTCCGGCTGTATCGGTTCCATCTCTGAAATCTTTGACGGGGATACACCACACAATCCCCGCGGCTGTTATGCCCAGGCCTGGAGTGTTGGGGAGGTACTGCGCTGCTACTGTGAAGATATTCTTCCTTATTTATAATTTTCATTTTTTGCTTGACAACAAAGGTTCCTTCCTTTACAATAATCTTTGTTGTGAGCAACAAGCCCAGTTAGCTCAGTTGGTAGAGCAAAGGACTGAAAATCCTTGTGTCTCTGGTTCGATTCCGGAACTGGGCATCTGCGGGTGTAGTTCAATGGTAGAACATCAGCCTTCCAAGCTGGATACGTGGGTTCGATTCCCATCACCCGCTTTTTTAGGGGAACGAGTTTCGAAAGGAACTCGTTTTTTTTATAATTTAAATTACGGAGGTTTTTCCTATGGAAAAGAAAACAGCATTCAAAGACCTTTCCCGCAAAGCAAAGGTGCAATATATCTGGGACTATTACCGCTGGCACATCATTGCTGCCATCTGCCTTGTGGCGTTTGTCATTTCCATGATCGTACATTATGCTGCCTATAGGGAAAGTGTTTTAGATATAGTGATGGTAAATGCCCTGAATCCTTATGAAGAAAGCGTTTCTTCCACAGATGAATTTTTTAAACAGGAAGGCTTTACAAAGAAAGAAGAAGTTACCGTAGATACCTCCATCACTTTTTCTGATAACGATAATTACTCCACAAACTACTACAGTGACCAAAAACTGACTTTAAAACTTTCTGTCGGTGGTGCCGACGTTCTTTTTGCACCGGAATTTGTGTTCCAGCAATACGCTGATGCCGGAAGTCTTATGCCTCTTACAGATTATCTAACAGCGGATGAATTAGAACAGTACAAAGATATGATCGTCTATGCAACAGATTCCGAAACCGGCGAGACATTCCCATGTGGTCTGGAACTAAACGACAATCAATGGCTTTCTGACTACGGTTACTACACCGGAACGATCTACTTCGGCATTGCATACGCAGCTGATAACAAAGAGAATGCTGTTGATTTCTTTCATTATGTTATGAACTGAATACCTATTGATAAAAAAATCGTGCAAACATGATACGTTTCTGTTCGCACGATTTTTTATTTCAATTATGATTTACAATCTCCGTTACTCCAGTTTAAACCGTTTCACCTCAGTATCAAGCATATCTGCGATCTCATTGTTATGATCTGCCGCCTTCTGGATATCGCCAACACTTCCGGTAAGATCTGTGGACATTTCTGCCACATTCATAATGCCCTTTGCGCTCTCTTCGACAGCTGCACTGACTGTTGCCGTTGATTCTTTGATCTCATCCATGGCTTTCTGCAATTCGCCGGCAGCACTTGTGAAATCTTCCATAACGGCATTCATATCACTTGCATCTTTGCTGTAAAACTCACTCATTTCCACTAACTGCTGATAACCATCCACAGCAGTTATTCCCGCAAATTCGACCATATTTTCTGCCTCTTGTGCCAGACTATTCACAGCCTCAACTACCGCTGCGCTCACTTTTTGTATCTGTTCTGCTGCTTCTGCCGAATTGGCAGCAAGTTTTCCGATTTCATCTGCCACGACTGCAAATCCTTTTCCTGCCTCTCCTGCCCTTGCTGCCTCAATGCTCGCATTTAATGCCAACAGATTGGTCTGATCTGTGATCTCAATAATATTTGTCGTAAGCTGTGCTATCTCCTGCACCGCTTGGGACTGCTCGATCTTCTCATTCAATTTCTGTGCCATGTCGGCCACCTGCGTTGTAACCTCCTGCTGTCTGCTTAAGGCTTCTGTGCGGACACTGCCTGCCCGTCCGTTCATTTCACCGGAAGACTCTTTTCCATGCTCTGCACGTGCTACCATGTTTTCAATGGATGCATAAACCTGTCCCACTGAGGTGCTGATCTGCTCCAGTGAAGCGTTTGTCTCCTCCATTGCCGCACTCATTTCCTCCATAGTTGCGGAAACGTCTGTGATATTCACCTCTGCTGCTGCAAGGTTTTGTGCAATCTTTTGTGACGAACCATTTAAATGTTCTGAATTGTCGGAGATCTTCAACATGATTCCCCGTATGTATTCCAATAAAGCATTGACATTCCCTGCAATGAGTTCCATCTCATCTCCACTGTGGATGTCCAGCTTCTGCGTCAGATCTCCCTCATTATGCACGATCTCATAAATCTTGTCGTCCACTTTCTGAAGACCTCTCGTGATCGTTGAAATAATGATGCTGAGAGCCGCTACTGCCAGGACAATGCAGACCGCACCAATCTTGACCACTCCCACAAGTGATGCCTCAAGCCGGGCAGTAATATCAGATGCATCATAATCACACCCCAGAACTGCCACCACTTTTCCTGCGCTGTTTGTGATTGGCTTGTAGACTGTGATCAGGTCTCCATCCTCCGTCTCATCAATATAATCCTGCACATATTCCTGTCCTTCAAATACAGATTTTAACTCCTCATAAGAGTCAGCAAAAGGATCCCCGAGATAACTTACATCTTCGGTTGCTTCCACATCTACTCCGTAATAAACATTTGTCCCATCGGTATATAAAGTATACAGATATGCGATCCCACAGCTGTCCTTCATATTTTTTAAAGCTGCCAGAACTCCTTTATATGCATCGCTTTCTTCTGCCCCCGGAACGATCTGCTCCACCTCGTCGCCATCTAACATACGAAGTGTCAGATCTGCCGCCATGTCTGCCTCCTGAACGCCCATCTCAACCATGCCGTCTTGGATATGTTTGTAAGAATTTACTCCCATAACCACACAGACAACGAGTACACATACACATACCGGGATCAGTATTTTAAATTTGATCCCCAGCTTTCTTGTTCTGACTTTCCGCTTCATCTATTGTTCCTCCAGATTTTCTCTTAAACACACGCATTTCCACAACACCTGTATTTTCCGTCTTTGATATTACTATTATATACCAAAAAAGCACAGATTCAAGTAAAAATCCCCAATAGATTCTCTCATATCGGGGATTTCTGTTATCCGGAAAAGTATTCTTTTTTACTCTAAGATCACGACCGAATACGCAGGTATGGTAAGCTGTTCTTCATCCAGAACGGCAGCTTCCGTTCCTGTCAGAAGCTCCCCTGCGATCTGCAATGGATATTTCCTGTCTTCCGTTGCTCCGAGAGCTGATTTCCTGAAATCGACCGTCTGTGCCTTCTCTGAAGTATTGAACACCAGCGTCAATTGTCCCTCATCACAGGTTTTCCGGATCACGCATACCGTATCATCCGAAATCCCCTCATCAAATGCGACCTTTCCTCTGGCGATCACCGGATACTCATTCCGCAATGCGATCGTCTGTTTCACAAAGTTATAAATGGAATTTCCGTCGTTTTCCTGCTCCTCTAAACTGCCATACTTCATCTTAATATCGTCCATATCCTTTGGTCCGTTACACATACCCATGGCATCGGCATCTGTCGACCAGTACATCGGAGCACGCTTATTTTCATCTTTCCCGGAGCCTTTCATTCCAAGCTCCTCCCCATAATACAAAAATGCACTTCCCGACATCAGAAGATTCATTGCATTTCCAAGCTTTGTCTGCGCTTCACTATAATCGCCGGAATAATAACCTGCGCTCCGCGCCATATCATGATTGGTGTAAAACGGTGCATCAATGTAAGTATCGCTGTAGCTGACGTAAAGCTCCTGCGTATTGACAAGACTCTTTCCGTAAGCGGAAGCGCCGTTGATTCCCTTTACTGTGTCTGCTATGATACCGTCCTTATCTGCAAAAGTGAAATCAAAGAAACTGTCCATGCCACTCTGATAATATTTCGCATAGACACTGTAATCATTCCACGCCTCTCCGACCAGATATGCATCCTCTTTTTTGGATTTCACCATATCATTAAACCAGGTCAGGACTGCAATATTTTTATCATCTGCGCCCGAATAGAATTCCTTTACTGCATCCAGACGGAAACCATCCACTCCGAGATCCAGCCAGAACTGTACGATCTGTTCAAACTCTGTCTTTAACATCTCATTATCCCAGTTGAGATCCGGCATCTCGCTCCAGAACTGTCCTTCATAATACCAGTCTGTTCCCTCCACCGGATAATAACCGCCCAGTTTTTCTTTGGAAAAATTATAATAATCTACATAAGGGCACTCTGACGCATCCGGTTCTGCTCCCTCCGGAAGGCTCTGGATATACTTGTACGCAGTCTGAAACCACTCATGCTGTGAAGATGTGTGGTTCATGACAAAATCAATGATCACGTTGATTCCGCGCTTGTGGCATTCATCTACAAGCGTCGTAAAATCATCCATCGTTCCATACTCCGGATCGATCGCTTCATAATCCGTCACATCATATTTGTGATACGTTGTAGACGGCATGACCGGCATCAGCCAGATACCATTACATCCCAGATCCGTGTCCGTCCCAGGATCACCGTCATTGATATAATCAAGATTTTCTGTCAATCCCTTCAGATCACCGATCCCGTCTCCGTCACTGTCATAAAAGCTGTAAACAAACACTTCATAATAAGTACGGTAATTGTCATCGATCACATTCTCTTCCGCCGTATTGACCTGCTGCATCAAAGACAATGCAGTAACTTCATTCCCTTCTTTTTCTGTATCTGCCTCTGTTCCACTCTCCGACATTGTCTCTGTATTATCCACAGTACCTACGGTTCCACTGGTGCTATTTCCACAAGCGGTTGTCTGTACCAACATCATTCCTGCTAACAGGGCTGCAATCAAACGTTTTTTCATTCCTATAACCATGCCTTTCTCATATCATTTAAAGCTTCTCTTCTTCGTATTATACAACAAAGTGTGCGCTTGCGCACACTTTCGCACACGAGCGGATAGCGTAGCTATATATTCATCTCCGCGAGTTGCGCATCCTCGCGGAGCGTTTTTATGTTTACATAAAAAGGGACTGCTGTATCAAGATTTTCACTCTCATACAACAGTCCCACACACAGCCAAAACTTATCCGCTGCCCGGGTTAACCCTTTACAGCTCCACTCATTCCATCTACATAGAATTTCTGTGTCAGTAAGAACAGAATTGCAATCGGAATGGATACCACAACTGCGCCTGCGGCAAAACAGGTATACCAGCTGTCAATGTATTCTTTTTCAAGCATCTTCCAAAGACCGATAGACACGGTGTAGTACTGTGCATCAGCACGGCAGATAACCTTTGCAAAAATGAAGTCTACCCACGGTCCCATGAAGGATGTCAAAATGGTATAAACAATAATTGGTTTACTGAGTGGCGCGGTAATCTTCGTAAATACCTGCCATCTTGTTGCCCCATCGATGATCGCAGCCTCGTCCAGCGCCTTCGGGATCGTGTCAAAGAAACCTTTTGCAACATAGAATCCAACACCGGATCCTGCTGAGAATACGACGATCAAAGCGATACGGATCATAGATCCCTCTGCCAGTCCAAGAGCCTTTAAAATATAGTAAACAGCGATCATGGACATAAAGGATGGGAACAATCCGAGGATCATTGCGACATTCATAAATGGTTTTCTCATGTTAAAACGCATTCTTGACATTGTATAAGATACTGAAAGTACAAAAATGGTTGAAATGATACATGTAAAAATCGCAATGATAAAAGTATTCACAAACATTTTCGGGAAGTTCAAAATACTTGTATCTGTGAATAATTTCACATAGTTGTTAATCGTATAAGTCTTCGGGAAGAAAGTGGTTACGTAAGAACCTTTCTCACCGCGGAAACTTGTCAGGACTACCCAGAAAATCGGCAGCACCCAGATGAATGACAGGATTGCCAGAAAAATATGGATAATAATATTCACGATTGTTTTCTTTGCTTTTGTGCCAGATGTCACTTGTTTTTTACTCATTACATGAATCCCTCCTCATCTTTGTAAGATGCGGTATTACGATATGTTACCAGCGCAACGATCGCAAGGACAATGAACGTCATAATACCAATTACTGCACCTAAGTTGTAGTAGTTCTTATCAACGGTCAGTTTGTACAGCCATGTAACAAGCAGATCTGTCTTACCGGCTGTTGCATCCACCGGTGTCGGATTACCGCCGGACAGCAGGTAGATAACGTTGAAGTTATTGATATTTCCGGTAAACTGTGTAATGAGGTATGGTGTCATGACAAATAACATATATGGCAATGTGATCTTGAAGAATATCTGGACTGCATTAGCTCCATCAATCTTCGCTGCCTCATATAATTCACCCGGAATGTTCTGTAAAATACCTGTTACCTGAAGTAACGTATATGGGATACCTACCCACAGGTTGATAACGATAACTGTCACTCTGGCCCATGTCGCACTTGAGAAAAATGGAAGCGCCGTATCGATCAGACCATATTTTAATAATAAAGTGTTCACGATACCGGTTGGCTGTAACATACTTCTCATGATCAGCAGGGAAACAAACTGAGGTACTGCGATGGATAATACAAAGCAGAATCTCCAGAATCCCTTAAAATGTGTCTCTTTACGGTTGATCACGATTGCAAGGATCATACCGAAAATATAGTTTAATGCTGTTGCAAAAATCGCCCAGGTGATCGTCCATGTCAGTACGGAATAGAACTGCTTACCGATACTGTCGTTCAAATTTAAGATTTTTGCAAAGTTTGCAAGCCCAACCCAGTCAAATAATACCAGATGATCATTTACCTTGCTGTAATTGGTAAATGCCATGGAAATATTATAGATCAGTGGAAGGATCGTAAAGATCAATACTCCCATGATCGGCGCTGCAAGTAATAATTTATGTAAATTTTGATCAAACAAACTCTTGAAGTCTTCTTTAAAGGTGTTCAGGTGCTTTCCTGATTTTGCAAGCACTTCTGATTTATAAGAGCTTTTTACTGCCTCTCTCCACACAACGATAAACATCAATGTAATATAAATCGTTGCAACTCCATACAACAGGATCAGGGATGACTGATCACCGGCAGTGTACTCATAGATACTTTTCTTTTCATTCCAGACTTTTTCCTGCTCTCTCCATCCCAATGATGGAAACATGGATAAATTATAAATTCCGGATTGGATCATAAACCATATATATCCAATCTCAACAACCAGAAACATCAGTCCCTTTGCGATCTGTCTGTGTGCGATATTACCCAAGCCCATAATAAGCAGGGAAAGCTTTGTAATGATATTTCCTTTTGTAACCGCACCGGTCACGGTATATGGATCCGCAAACTCTTTTTTTCTTTTTCCAGCCTGTATCACGTTATGGGCCTCCTTAAAATAAAAATGGATTCCTTAGTATCAAACAATCCTCAGAGCGCTCATGCGCCCCGAGGTTTGTATTTTGCATGTAAGAATCTTCTGTATCCTTTTTACTGTGCTGCGTCTGTGTTCATTGCTGTGTTCATATCTGCTGTCTTTTCTGCAGCGTTATCATGTGTGATCTCGCCAGCGACAAGTGCTTTACCCATATTCTCAGCTGGTGACCAGTAGTTACCCATCTCAGGTACTAATGGCTGCATGATAGATGTGTTGATCATTACGTCTGCAACTGCTGCTGCGATCTCATCATCAACTGCAACGTTTGTGTTTGTAGGAAGGATGTTTCTCATATCGTAGTGATCTTTCTGAGCGTCCTCACCTGCAAGGTAAGCTGCCAATGCCATAGCAACCTGCATGTTCTCAGCATTTGGGTTTACACCGATTGCTTTAGATCCGATGAAAGATTTCATCTGGCAGTCTGTTCCGTTTAAGTTAAATGATGGAAGTGCTGCAACACCCATGTTGTCACCAAGTGCTTCTTTTACAGCTTCTGCATTCCATGTACCGGAGAATACAGCGTTTACGCTTCCGTCACGTAAACCTGCAAGACCAGCTCCGTCTGCATCATTGATAAAGTTAGGATTTGCAACTACATCAACTAAGTAATCTGTAACAGCTGCTGCCTTTTCTCCATCGAAGTCGATACCTGCTGCTGCGTCTGTACCATCTCCGAATAATGAACAGCCATTTCCAACATAGAATGCCTGAATGTACCAGGAATCAGATAATGGGAAGGCAACTTTTCCTTTCTCCAACATTGTGTCAAAGCTCTTGATATCCTCATCAGAGAATACACTCTTATCATAGTACATGAACCATGTATTAGATGTAAATGGGAATGCTACTACTGCATCATTGTATGTAACAGATGCTGTAATGGAATCGGAGTTTGTGCTTGTTACATAATCAAGATAAGATCCGCCGAGCTCAGCAAGTGCGTTTGCTGCTACTAAATCAGGGATGTTATCGTTTGCCAGCATATAGACATCTGCAGATCCCTCAACGTCTGTTGTGACAGTAGCTTTTGCATCACCCTCTGCACATACACCATACTCAAATGTGACATCCCAGTTTGGATGAGCCGCATTGAATGCGTCACATTCTTTCTGTAACCAGCCTGTATCCTGATCTTCCTGTGGGCTCCATACAGTCAATGTACCGCTCCATGCTTCCTCTTCTTCTTCTGTTGCTGCATCATCAGATGCTGCTGCTTCTGTAGAAGGTGCCGCATCGTTTCCTGCAGTTGTGTTGTCTGCTGCTTCCTGTTTGTCGCCGCAGCCTGCTGTCATTGTAGCTGTCATAGCTGCAACAAGTAATAATGAGATTGCTTTCTTTTTCATTTGATTCCTCTCCTTTTTTAGAATAAGACTTCTATATAAAATGCTTATGCATCTTATAGCGTATTTGTTATCTGCGATATACGGTTGCCAGAGTCCGTATCCATGCTCTCCGTTCTTCGCTCAAAGTATCTTTTCCGATACGCCAGCGCCAGTTGCGTCCCACCGTGGAAGGTGCGTTCATTCTGGCTTCATTTCCAAGCTTCATCAGATCCTGCATCTGGATAATGGCCACATCTGCGATACTTGCGTAGGCTGCCCGGATCAGTGCATCCGGTATTTCTTCTTTATAATGAATGTTCAGATACTCATACAGATATGCCAGCTCGTAATCTGACTTATCCCGGAAATAACCAACGATCGTTTCGTTGTCGTGAGTTCCTGCATATACGACCATGTTCGTGTCCTGATAGTTATGTGGAAGATGCTCATTCGCGGTGTCATCATCAAAGGCAAACATTAAAATCTTAATGCCCGGCCATCCGGTTTTTGTCTTTAACTTTTTCACTCCCGGAAGCCCGCCCTTTGGTCCGATGTCTTCCACGATCACCCGCATATCACCCAGAACCTCTGTCATGGCATCTGTCAGTTTCCTGCCCGGTCCTTTGCTCCACTTGCCATTTCTTCCGTCTTCTGCATCTGCAGAAACGGTGTAATAACGCACCAGACCGGAAAAATGGTCTAACCGGATCACATCAAATAATTCCATGTTCTCAAGCATTCTTGCCTTCCACCATGCAAAGCCATCCTCTTCCATGACGTTCCAGTCATATACCGGACTGCCCCATACCTGACCGCTCTCGGAAAATGCATCGGGTGCTGCCCCTGCGACCACATTCGGTCTTCCATCCGGTTCAAGTAAAAACATCTCACGGTGCGCCCATACATCCACGCTGTCTGACGCCACATACAATGGCATATCACCGATGATCTGGACTCCACGGCTATTTGCGTACTGCTTCAGCTGCATCCACTGCTTAAAAAACTCGTACTGGCAAAATTTGCAAAACATGATGTCATTATGTAATATTTCCTGATACTCTTTCACTGCCTCCTGATCTCTGTCCCTGAGCGGCACGTCCCAGCTCTGCCATTCTATATCTCCAAAATGCCGTTTCAATGCGGTATAAAGAGAATAATCAGACAGCCATCTGTCGCTTTTTTCTGTAAAAGCAAGGAAGTCTTCACTCTTCGCAGAAAATCTCGAAAAAGCCATTCGCAAAATCTTGTAACGGTTCTCATAGATGGTTGCATAATCAATATCTGCATCATCCGTTCCCCAGTTAAAACTGCGGATCTCCGTCTCCTGTAACAATCCATCCTTCACCAGATCATCCAGATCAATGAGATATGGGTTTCCGGCAAATGCGGAGTAGGACTGATACGGACTGTTTCCAAAACTGGTAGGACCGATCGGAAGCACCTGCCAGTACCTCTGCTTGAGATCGACAAGTAAATCAACAAATTGGAATGCAGCTTCCCCTAATGTTCCTATTCCATATGAAGATGGTAAGCTTGTGATTGCCAGCAGGACTCCTGCTCCCCTGGTCAATTCTTTTGATCCCAATTCATTTCCTCCCGTTCTGTTGGAATGATCCCGCATTCAAAACCTATACGAATTGTTTCGTGAATTTTCGTATCTGAGGTAATTTTAGTTTATTGGAACGTTTTTGTCAACGAATTTGCAAATATTAATATCGATTTTGCTATTTTTCACGTTTTTATATTTGTTTTTTTGTGTAAAATGACAAGTTTTTCTCGTTTTGTTTCGAAACTTTTTTGAAATCTCTGAGCAGACTGCTTGAAAACGGAAATTCGATTTTATATAATAAGAGAGAACATCGAATAATTATAACAAAGAGGATAAAGACTTGGCTACGATCAAAGATATAGCAAATCGTCTGGGTGTATCCGTCAGCACTGTCTCCAAAGGTTTGAACGGAGCAAGCGATATCAGTGATGAATTAAGACAGATGGTCTTAGATACCGCAGTGGAAATGGGATATGCGACCAAACGATCAAAAAAAGTAGAAAACCGCAAGCTTGCGATTTTCATTGAAAATATGGACTATGAAGCTGCCACACAGTTTGGTTATGAAATTGTCCTGGGATTCAAACAGAATGCGTTCCGCCACAACTGGGATGTGACAGTCATTCCGGTCACACCGGCATTCCAGCTCGCAGAAAAATATGACACCTATATGTTAAAGAATGGTTTCTGTGGAGCCTTTCTCGTCGGCTTCGCCCTTCACGACGAATGGATGAAACAGTTAGAACAAACCACCATGCCGACTGTTCTCTTCGACAATTATATTAAGAAGAATCCGAATGTTGCTTACATTGGAACGGACAACTATGAGGGAATCGATGCGGCAGTTGACCATCTCTACACACTCGGTCACAAAAAAATTGCCTTTTTAAATGGTTCCCTGCACTCCATGGTATCCGAGCAGCGTCAGGAAGCCTACTATAACAGCATGAAAGCACATGGTCTTGAGATCAATGAAGACCTGACCGTTTACGGCTATTATGTGGCAGACAGTGCAAAGTATCACGTTCCTACTTTTTTGGGTGCGGGTGCTACTGCGATCATCTGCGGCAATGACCTGATCGCATCCGGTGTTATCACGGAATGCAAGCTCCGCGGTTTCCGCGTGCCGGAAGATATCAGCGTGGTCGGATTCGATGACATTCCGATCTCCTCCATGCTAGAGCCACCGCTTACCACTATCCGGCAGGAACGCAGTGAACTCGGAAAATGTGCTTATGTCATTTTAAACTCCCTGGTACATCACATTCCAATCTGCCGTACACAGCTCCGCGCTACACTGATCGAGCGTGAATCAACCGCAAGATATCAGGCTCCGGTCAAAAAACAATAAGATCGCAGAAAAAAATCCGCCGTCCACAGCATCTGTGGGCTGGCGGATTTTTCTTATCTCAACACAAAAATAAAAAGCCCCAGATGCTGAACGAACTTCAACACTTGAGACCTCTTAATGCCGGCGACCGGAATCGAACCGGTACTGTATCGCTACAACAGGATTTTAAGTCCTGCGCGTCTGCCAGTTCCGCCACGCCGGCATATATGATAATGGGCAGAGGTGGATTCGAACCACCGAAGCAAGTTGCAGCAGATTTACAGTCTGTCCCCTTTGGCCACTCGGGAATCTGCCCATTCTTGTCAGCACAAATGTCCTGACAAGGATTGATTATAACATATCATTTTTCATTGTGCAAGATAAGATTTTATATTTTTTACACTTTATATTTCAGCACCGCAGCCGAATGTGGCAGCAGCGTGACGGTGATCCTTCCATCTTCCACTTCATATTCTTTCGGCATGAGCGAATAGCCAGCCTCCGTGGTGATGATCAGACGCTCCATCTTACAATTTTTTGGAATACCGATACTCCATACTTCCTTTGTGATCTCCTTCTTCTCATCGCTATTATTCAGGATCACAACAAATTGCTGTGTCCGGTTAAACCTGCCGTAACACAATATGTCCTTTTCCCCTTGCAAAAGCTTTAAGGAACCGGTGCGTAAGGCTTCATTTTCCTTATGAATGCGGATCATATCCCGGTGAAAATCCACAAGCACCACATCTTCTTTTCCCCATGGATAGGTTCGGCGGTTATCAGGATCGGTGAATCCACACACGCCTGCCTCATCCCCATAATAAACCGTCGGTGCGCCCGGCCATGTCATCTGAACAACAACTGCTTCCCGGAAAATCCCAAAGTTGACGCCATACTCTGCGGCTTCCGATCCATGGGTTCCCACACGTCCCACGGTTCCATTGGTTCTTGTCAGGAATCTCGAATGATCGTGGTTGGATAATTCATTCATCGCACACTGTAACTGGGATGTCTGGAAACTTGCCATAAAGTGGCGCATAGCTCCGTCAAAATCATCCGCCTTTCCCTTTTTCTCCGGGATATACTCGTCACTGTGTTTTTCCATTCCTGTCAGAAACCATGTCAAAGGTTCCATAAAGGCATCGTAATTCATGACTGTATCCCACTGGTCACCTTTTTCTAACCAGTCTTTTGGGTCGCCATAATGCTCCGCCAGAATAAGTGCTTCCGGGTTGGCTGTCTTAACTGCTTTTCGAAAATCCCTCCAAAATTTATGATTGAACTCTGAGGAATGACCTAAATCCGCCGCGACATCCAGACGCCAGCCATCTACATAATATGGTGCTGACACCCATTTTGCTGCGATGCCAAGAATGTAATCGTACAACTCTTCCGAGTCTTCATAATTTAATTTTGGCAGCGTGTCATAATCCCACCACCCCTCATAAGAGGTGTTATCCGGCCAGCCGTTTTCATCCCGGAAACCGAAGAAACTGCGGTAAGGGCTCTCTTTCGACAAAAATGCACCGTCCTCGTAACCTCCGTTTGCGTGATAGATTTTTTCCCGGTCTAACCATTTATTAAACGAACCGCAGTGGTTAAACACACCGTCTAAAATAACTTTCATTCCTCTGGCGTGGATCTCCCTGACCAGCTCCGCAAAAAAAGCATTACTTGCCTCTAAATTTTTTAAATTTGTCACACGGTTTACATAACGTGTCGCCTTGCTGTTATCCGTTGTCCCGGATTGCAAAAGCTCCCCCTCATCGACCACAATTTTTCCATAATGTGGATCGATATGGTCATAATCCTGAATATCATATTTGTGATTGGATGGTGATACAAAAAGCGGGTTAAAGTAAATGACTTCCACGCCAAGATTCTGTAAGTAACCTAACTTCTGTCTCACGCCCTCTAAATCTCCGCCGTAAAACTCTCCAACAGAAAAATCGGACGGACACTGATTCCAGTCCTCCATTTTTTTACTCGGTGTCTGGATATAATAGTACTCATCCGTCAATACATCGTTAGCCGGATCACCATTGTAGAAACGATCCACAAGGATCTGGTACATGACGGCTCCCTTTGACCACTCCGGTGTGGAAAATCCCGGAATGATGCAGAACCGGTAAGTATCCCGCCGCTCCTTGCTCACACCATAACGGTCAAAAAAGACATGCAGCAGACCGGAAGCCACCTCGAAATAATAGTAAAACGGCTCCTCTCCCATTGTCATCTCAACCGTATAATAGTCAAATTCATGGTCACTTTCTGTTTTTTTCATTTTATAATGTTCACAATCTGTGTAAAGCCAGACGATATCCACGTTATTCCTTCCGGTGCGGAAACGGATCGTCACCTTTTCTCCTGCCTCCGGTTCCGTCGGATCGCGGTAATCTTTTGTTCCATCCGAAAACAGCGCCTCCTTCTTCAAAACCGGACGCATCTGCATAATGTATTGTTGAATACGGTTTAATTCGTATACCGAATGTTCTTTTGCCATAGCATTTGGCTCCCTTCAAAAAATCCCTATGATTATAGCACAAAAGTATCTTTGCCGATGATTTTCCGCTAATTTTTTCGTTTTTTTTCGTATTTTTTTAAATTATAGCCAAAATATATTTATTTATTTTTTTAATTATGTTACACTTTCACTTATTATGCCAAATATTTATTCTACAGAAAAATTTGAAAAAGAATTTACTTACTCCGGCAGTGACTTAGGTGCCACATATACACCGGAAAAAACAACCTTCCGCGTATGGGCTCCTACCGCGGACGCTGTCACTTTAAACCTTTATGGATCCGGCACTCCGGGCACAGACGATCTTGTGGAACAGCTTCCAATGACCGCCTATGTAAACGGAACATGGATTGCTGAAAAAGAGGGCGATCTAAACGGCACTTACTATACTTATCTTGTATCTGTGGGCGGCAATGAGAACGAAGCCTGCGATCCATATGCCCGCGCAACCGGTGTCAATGGAAAACGCGCCATGGTCCTTGACCTTTCATCCACAAACCCTAAGGGCTGGGAAAATGACACCAACCCAAATGCCGGCATGACTTACAATGACGCAATCATTTACGAGCTTCATGTACGCGACCTCTCCTCCGATGAAAGTTCCGGTATTCAGAACACCGGAAAATTTTTAGGTCTTACCGAAACAGGAACAACAACTGCTTCCGGCATTCCAACCGGCTTAGACCACATGAAGGATCTTGGCATCACCCATCTGCATCTGCTCCCGGTTTATGATTACGCCTCTGTCGACGAGACAAAGTCAGACAAACCGCAGTTCAACTGGGGTTATGACCCGGAAAATTATAATGTCCCGGAAGGTTCCTATTCCACCGATCCTTACAACGGTGCCGTCCGTGTTTCCGAGATGAAACAGATGGTAAAAACACTTCACGACAACCAGATCAGTGTGATCATGGACGTGGTTTACAATCATGTATACAATGCGTCAGATTTCTGTGTAAATCAGATCGTACCGGGCTATTTTTCCCGTGTGGATGCGGATGGAAAATACTCCAACGGCTCCGACTGTGGAAATGACACCGCCTCCGAGCGTTCCATGGTGAGAAAATATATTGTAGACTCAGTCAAATACTGGGCAGATGAATACCACATCGACGGTTTCCGTTTTGACCTTGTCGGACTGATCGACACCGAAACGATCAACGAGGTCGTCACAGAAGTTCACAAAACCCATCCGGATGTCATTTTCTATGGAGAGGGATGGACCATGGATACCGCTGTGACCAAAGACGGCTATAAAATGACCACGCAGCCAAATTCCACCGATGTTCCGGGATTTGCATTTTTCAGCGATACGCTCCGCGATGCTTTGAAAGGCCACGTCTTTTACACCACAAGGAAAGGTTATGTCTCGGGAGCCGCTGATCTTGCCGATACCGTCAAAGGCTGCTTTTTAGGTCAGGCAGATGACTGGTGCACCACACCGTCACAGAGCATTAACTACGCTTCCTGCCACGACAATATGACACTGTTAGACCGTATCACAAAATCAACGCCAGGCGCCTCCAAAGAAGACCACATCCGCATGAACAATCTCTCTGCCGCCATTTACATGACTGCGCAGGGCATTCCATTCCTGCAGGCAGGCGAAGAAATGCTCCGCGCCAAAATTGATGCCTCCGGTGATTTTGTGGAAAACAGCTACAATTCCCCGGATTCTGTCAACAGTATCAAATGGGATACGTTAGAAGATGAGGCTTATCAGAATGTTTATAACTATTACAAAGGACTGATTGCCTTCCGCAAAGCCCATGCAGCACTTCGTCTTACCAATGCAGACGATGTCAACGCAAACATCACTTCCGTGGACGGTCTCGACGACAATGTGCTTGCATTCCGGATCAACGGCGGCGTGAATGGCGAAACATCCGACGGCATTTTTGTGATTTTCAACCCAAACAATGCAGCGACATCCGTCACACTGCCAGATGGTGCATGGGATGTATGTGTCGACGCTGACCATGCCGGAACCGAAGCACTGACAACCGTTTCCGGTTCTGTTTCCGTGGAACCAATTTCTGCCATGGTACTCGTAAAAAAGAAATAATAAAAAAACAGACAATTGCGATTCTATAAGTTTCGCAATTGTCTATTTTGTCTTTACTCCGTAATTTCAATCTGGTTATCTTCCGGTCCTAACACGGTGCTCTCGTAATAGCCATCCCCGGTGATACGCGGACCACTTAAAACATCGTAACCTGCCTCATACAGTTTTTCGGTGATGGCATCCACTTTCTCTCTGCTTCCCACTGAAATTGCGATATGGATATAACCCATCCGCACCAGCACTTTCTTCTGATCCTGCATTTCCGGCAGATTCATCAGTTCCAGCCTTGTTCCCTCATCAAACGACAGAAAATAGCTTTTCAGTCCTGTTTTTGGATTATGATATAGCTCTCCCGCTTTTGCCCCAAAAAAGCGGATGTAAAACTCCTTTACCACTTCCAGATCTTGTACATACATTGCAATATGTGATATTCTCATGTCCGTTTCCCCCTTCCGGCGTTACTGTTTCTCATACCCCGTTCCAGTAACAATAAGCTTCCTAGATTCCTTCTCCTGCCCGGATACCTGATTTTACTCTGCCCGGACTGCCCAGCGCATCTTCGTAGATCTCGCTCTTCCGTTCTGCGCACATTCCTCCGCGGATGGTCTCACAACATCATTTGCGATTTCAGAATAAATACCTTCTTTGTATCCCTGTTTTAACGCCTTTTTTACAAGTTTATCTTCCCCGGAGTGAAATGTTAAGATTGCTGCTCTTCCACCCGGTTTCAAGGCACCCGGCAATTTTTCCATAAATTCGTATAACACTTCAAACTCGTTGTTCACGTCAATGCGGAGTGCCTGAAATGTTCTCTGACAGGTTTTCTTAACCGTATCCTTTTTCTCCTTCTCCGGAAGAAAACTTAAGGTCTCCTCGATCACCTCACGAAGCCTCGTTGTTGTGTCGATCGGCTTTCCATGTTTCCGCTCAGTCACAATCGCATGTGCCAGTTCCTCTGCATATGGTTCATCGGAATTTTCCCAGAGCATGCCTGCAAGTTCGCCCTCGTCGATCTGTGCCAGACGTTCCGCTGCACTGATTCCCTTTTCCGGATTCAGCCTGAGATCCAATGGTCCGTCCACTTTAAATGAAAATCCGCGGTCCGGGTTATCAATCTGCATGGACGACACTCCAAGATCAGCCAGCACAAAATCAAATCCTCCGGCTTCTTTTGCGATCTCATCGATCGTGCAGAAATTCTGCAGCCTGATAGTCAGAATGTCTTCCCCAAACCCGGCATCCGCCAGACGCTTTTTTGTCTTTGCAGACTCGATGGGATCAACATCTGTCGCATACATATGTCCCTGCCCTTTTAAGCATTCCAGCATCGCTTTTGTGTGTCCGCCATAACCTAATGTTGCGTCAAACCCGGTCTGCCCAGGTTTGATCTGCAGAAAATCGATGATCTCCCTCACCATAATGGATATATGCATTCCCGCCGGTGTACTGCCTTTCCGGATCACTTTCTCGATTGTATCCTGATACTTCTCCGGGTTCAGTTCTTTGTATTTTTCCTTATAATTTCTCGGATACTTTCCCTTGTACCGCACACGTCTCTTGTGCGGTTCTTCCTGTATATTCTGGTTTTCCTGACTCATATCTTCTCCTGTTATAGTTTATGCAACATTTGCGAAACTCAATTTTACGTTATGAATATTACGAAAAGTTAACAAGATCAACGAAAACACGCTTCCGCTACGTGTCACTCGCAACGGTACTAAGAAGCCAGTCACGACTAACAGTCGTTCCTGCCTTCTAAGAACCGGCGGTTCCCCAGTGTTTTCTTTTGCTCTTGTCAACTTTCCGTAATTTAATTCACGTTTTCTCAGAGTTTCGCGATTGTCTGAATTTTTATCCAACAACCAATGCGAGATATCCCCAATCCCAGACTAACTCCTCAAAACTGTTCTCCAGATATTCGTAGATATCTTCCTCATCATAGCCCGTCATACGGCAGATAATAACAATATAATCTCTGACCGTCTCATATGCAATCTCTTTTTGTCCATCCAACAGCCAGCGCAGGAAAATGCTGTGTCTGATCACACCGTACTCCATGGCGATCCACTGATATTGCACCAGCAGGCTCTCCAGATCTCCATCCGGCATCAAAAGGTCTGCGTTGAACTCATTGATGAGGAATTTTCGCATCAGTGGGTTGTATGCCTGAAATTCACTTTCAAATGCATGCATCCTGTCTGCCATTTCAGTTTTCAGGTCTGCATTCTGTTCTGCCGCATCTGCCGGATTTCCTATATTTTCAAACAAACCCGAAAGTTCTTCCGCTTTCTCAATGACCGGGTTCAGATAATTCCGGTATAATCCCTCTTTCCGGTAATTGACGACAAGATCCTGTAACAGCTCATTCCGTTCCTCCATCGTTGCAAATGGATCACGCTCTATCTCCGCAATTGCCCTTCGAAGCTGCAACTGATTTTCTGTGGAAAAATAATCTTCGGCAAGCTCTGATAATTTTTCATCCTGCCCACACTTATCAAAAAGTTCCCTTATGATATAAAATCCACAGAGCAGGGATTCCTCCACACGATAGTCCTCATCCAGAAATAACTCTGTCAGCTTTTCCCGGATATAAAAACGTGTGGTTTTCCCGGCATAAATTCTCTGCGGTTCTTCTTCCCGCAACAGATCAATGACTGCCGGACAGCAGGGCATTAATGTCTCTTCCTCATGCGTCTTAAAACGGTGTACTTCCCTCGGAAATACTGCGCAGGTTTCCGATAACACGTTATCTCCATATGCGGTCACAAGTTTACATAACTTGTTTTCATTTAAAAAAGGACATTTGTGTTCTTCGGTCAGTTCAATCACCCGTCCGCCGTCTTTTTTCGTTGTATAGGCACTCAGATTCTTTTTCTGTGGTGAGACATCCTCTGGTGGAAAAATCTTTTTCCATTTCCGGTTTGTATCTGCATCTACGCCGATCTTCCACTCCTGACAGCAGGTGATGGTACACTGATCTGCGATGCATGTAAATTTATCGTAATAATCCGGGCGGATTCTTTTCATAGTGTGTAACTCCTAAATCATTGTATTACCGATCCAATACCATCCACTCTTACATTCTTTTCCTTAAAAATTGTTACCTACATTCAATATACCACTTTACACATTTAAAGTGTCTTAATATTTCATTAACTTCCATTTTTGCATAGTAAAAAGGACAGCCTGTCGATCAGCTGTCCTCTTAGGAGAAGGTATTTTTACTATGGGGTATAGCAAAAACTATATATAATGTATTGGGGGGTTTTTACGGTTATTATAGTATCATGATTGTGCGGATAAGTGTGCATAAAGTTCACAAAAATTGCAGTTCATTTTTGTGCAATTTTACATCAGTATTTTTTCGCAACTTGCACAATAAAGAAAATCCTGCACAAAAGATAGTTTCTTTTCGTGCAGGGTTTTGTTTTTCCATCATTTACTGTTAAATCCTTGTATCAACAAAATTTCTTGCAAATGCTTTTATAAAACAACATGATCCGTTTCAAAGAGCGCTTCAAACTCTTTCTGGCTGATTTTTTCTTTTTCCAGCAGAAGTTTGGCGCAGGCATCTAAAACACTGCGGTTTTCTGTAATGATCTGTCTTGCCTTGGCATAACACTCATCAATGATACGTTTTACTTCCTGGTCGATCGCAGTTGCCACACCTTCCCCATAGCCTCTGGTGTGTGCCAGATCTCTTCCGATGAACACTTCATCATCATCATTATCATAGCAGATCAGTCCGACATTCTCCGACATACCATAGCGTGTCACCATCGCTTTTGCCATCTTGGTTGCCTGTTTGATATCCTGGGAAGCACCGGTTGTGATATCGTCAAAGACAAGTTCCTCCGCCACGCGTCCTCCGAGTGAAACGGTGATATCCTGTAACATCTTGCCCTTGGTGTTAAACATCTCATCTTTTTCCGGGAGTGGCATGGTATATCCCGCTGCACCTGCTCCGGTAGGGATAATGGATACAGAATACACAGGTCCTACATCCGGCAGTACATGGAATAAGATCGCATGGCCGGCTTCATGGAATGCAGTGATCCGCTTTTCCTTGTCGGAAATGATACGGCTCTTCTTCTCTGCTCCGATCCCGACTTTTACAAAGGATTTCTTAATATCATTCTGTGTGATGTATGCACGGTTTTCTTTTGCAGCGATGATCGCCGCCTCATTCAGAAGATTTTCCAGATCAGCTCCGGTAAATCCGGCGGTTGTCTGTGCAATCTGTTTTAAGTCCACATCATCACCAAGCGGTTTATTTTTAGCATGCACGGCAAGGATCTCCTCCCTGCCGCCGATATCCGGACGACCGACATACACTTTGCGGTCAAAACGTCCCGGACGCATGATAGCCGGGTCTAAAATATCCACACGGTTCGTTGCCGCCATGACAATAATGCCCTCATTGACGCCAAAACCGTCCATCTCAACAAGCATCTGGTTTAATGTCTGCTCACGCTCATCATGTCCACCGCCCATACCGGTTCCGCGGCGTCTTGCCACCGCATCGATCTCGTCAATAAATACGATACACGGTGCATTTTTCTTCGCTTCTTCAAAAAGGTCACGGACACGGGATGCCCCGACACCGACAAACATCTCCACGAAATCAGATCCAGAAATGCTGAAAAACGGTACGCCCGCTTCCCCTGCAATTGCTTTTGCAAGCAATGTTTTACCGGTTCCAGGAGGTCCGACTAAAAGGACACCCTTCGGGATTCTTGCACCGAGTGCGGTATATTTCTGCGGCGCACGAAGGAAATCCACGATCTCCTCCAACTCCTCTTTTTCCTCTTTCAAACCTGCGACATTGGCAAATGTCACTTTTTTGGCATCCGGCTGCATCAGCTTTGCACGGCTCTTACCAAAATTCATCATCTTGCTGCTGCCGCCGCCCGCGTTTGCCGCTGCCTGATTGGTCATGATCATGAAGAAAATAAACATTGCCCCGAATATGATCAGATATGGAAGCAGTGTCATGATCCAGCTCTCCGCCGGAACATTCTCCATCGTATAATAAGTGATATCCTGATCCTGCAGATAAGATACGATCTCATTTACATCTGACACGATCAGCACCTTCTGTGTGGAATCCGAGAATGTAAGATTCACACTTCCGGTCGGAATCTCACGATTCTGCACAATATCAATGGCTGTTACATCCCCTGACTGGATGTCTTTCTCAAAAGCTGCTCTTGTATAAGAATTTGTGGTTGTATTTCCATCCAGGAAATACCAGACACCAACTACGATCAGAATGAGCACCAGATAAAACCCAAAGCCTCTGTAACTATTATTCCTACTATTCAAAGCTGCTCTCCTTTATTCTTCGTCCTCAAGTTCCACACATCCAATGTATGGCAAATTTCTGTACTGCTGGTCAAGGTCTAATCCAAAACCTACTACAAACTCATCCGGGATCTCAAAACCGACATAATCCACCTTCACATCACACACGCGCCGGTCCGGTTTATCTAACAGTGTGCATAACTTCAGGCTCTTTGGATTTCTTGTTTTCAGGTTCTGAAGCAGATAACTCAGTGTTCTTCCGGAATCAATGATGTCCTCGACCACAAGGACATTCTTTCCCTCAATTGTAGTATCAAGATCTTTTCCGATCTTGACAACACCGCTGGAACTTGTGCCGGCACCATAACTGGAAACAGACATAAAATCGATCTCTACCGGAGAGGTGATCCGCTTAGCAAGTTCACAGGTAAAGAAAATCGATCCCTTTAAAATGCAGATCAGATATACGGTCTCACCGCCATAATCTTTGCTGATCTGTTCTCCCATTGCTTTTACGCGCTCTGTGATCTGTTCTTCTGTCAGATACTTTCTAATATTCTTTACTTTCATGATAATTTCCTCCAAAAAAATGTACTTCTAATATCTTTTTTGTATTTTCATCGATTTTATAATCTGCACTGATCCGCTGTCCGACCGCCCATATAACATGAGAGTCTTCCGTCAGGAGCAGCATGGTATCCCGCATCTCTTTTGGGACTTTTTCGTTAATAAAATACTCTTTCAGTTTCTTTGTGTGTCCCCTGTCATCCACCGTAAGATAATCTCCTGCGGTTCTGGTTCTGATTTGCAGTCCAACTTTGATTTTATCATAATTCAGCCATTTCGTATATGATTTTTTATCAATTTCCCCGATTTTCCCATCCGGGCTGAGTCCGCAAAACCTTACTCTGCCTCCCGGCACTTCCAGTTCCAGTGTCTCTCCATCAAAAACTTTTTGCAGGCTCTCCTTTGGTATTTCTATCAAAAAGGTGTTATCCGCCCTCTTTTTTTCCGTCTCTTTTCTCAGCAAAATACCATGATAATTGCGCTCCGCCAGCACCTGATATGGCAGTTCCACATATCGTCCAACCTGTGAAAAATAAAGGTTTCTCACGCTCTCTACATGTTTTCTCGTAATATCTTTTTTCGATCCTGCCACCTGTCCGATTGCCTTATGGAGAACCTCCCGCTGCACAACTTCGTGGCACTCCTCCCACACGCCCGGATAAAGCTGTATGCCATCGCTTTTTTCAACCACATACATTTCCCGGATATGCTCTGCCTCCTCATTGAGAAAATCTCTCATTTCCTGCAGAAGCGCCGCACTCTGGTTGATATGTGCCACCGCCTGCCCATTGATCTGCTTTAGTTCCGGCAGCACCTGATGCCGGATACGGTTTCTGCTGTATTCTGTATCCAGATTTGTCTCATCCATACAATAGGACTGCCCGCATTCCTTTAAAAATGCCTCGATCTCTTCCCGCGGCTGCGCAAGCAGAGGACGGATCAATTCGTAAATCCCCTCATCCCTGCGGCGGCTCATGCCACACAGCCCATCCAGTCCGCTTCCGCGCACCATCTGAAACAAAACCGTTTCTGCGTTATCCTCCGCATGATGTGCCAGCGCAAGTTTAATCTTCTTTTCCGGAAATTCCTTTTTTACGCTTTCTGCCGCTTTCTTATAACAGTCATATCTTAAAATGCGCGCTGCTTCCTCCAACCCAAGACCATGTTTCTCCGCAAATAGAGGAACTTCCACTGAAAATATATGACATCTGATCCCATGATCCTGACACAGGGTTTTCACAAACGCAGCGTCTTTCCGGCTCTCTTCCCCACGGATGCCATGCTCCACATGGACTGCTTCCAATAAAAAATCTGTTTTTTTCTGTAACTGCTCCAGCATCAACAGGAGGCAGACGGAATCAGCACCGCCGGATACCCCTGCGAGTACTATGTCCCCGTCTTCCACTATTTTTTCTTTTTTCCATTCGTTTAAAAGTTCATTTGTCATCTATTTCTCCCAGATGCAGGTTGCAAGAATGGTCATATCATCCGAAACCTTTCCCCCTGTAAAAAGAAGCACCCGCTCCAAAATCTTTTTCGCCAGGATGCCCGGATGATTGGTGTTGATACTCTCGATGATCTCCTGCATTGTTTCTTCCGGATTTGGTACATGCAGATATTCTAACACACCATCCGTGACCATGACAACAAAATCGCCGTTTTTCAGGGTTATCTTTTTATGCTCGATCTCGGGGTTTGTCCCGACGCCCACCGGCAGGGAATCTGGGGCAAAACTTGTCACCTCCTGCCCGTGCCTGATAAAGCTTCCCGCTGCTCCGATCTTGTAAAAATCCGCCGCCCCATCATAGAGGTTCACCATGCACAGGTCGACGGTCGAATACAGATCACTCTCCCCTTTCATCACCATCGCCGAGTTCATCATACGGATCGCTGTCTCCACCGAAAAACCGGCTTCCAAAAAGCGTTCCACAAGATCTAACACCATCTCACTCTCCTTGCATGCGGCACTGCCGGAGCCCATGCCATCCGAGAGTCCGAGCAGAAGATCGCCGCGCTCCAGCTCCAGAAACGAGAAATTGTCCCCGGAAATCTGTGCACCGTCTTTTTTCAGCCGTGCGATTCCCTGCACACTGCGGTATTTTGTATCCTCGTAAAACAAAAAATCGGTGCGTTCCTTTGAGATAAATGAACGGCAGTCTGCGGCAGCACGGATATCTTTTCCAAGCGCATGGCTGACCGCTGCGAGAAATGATTTCACAGAAACACAGCCGCCCATTTTACTGCGCAGTCCCGCTGTCAGCCGCAGACGTCCCTCCTGATTCTCATACAAATGCATTTCCTCAATGACGATCCCGCTCTCTTTTGCCCGGTAGCGTATCTCTGCCAACGCCTTTTTCTCCTGCGTATCCAGCAGTTTTTCCTCCTTCGCACAGTCTTTCATAATGTACGCCATCGCATCGAGCTGTTCTGCGATCGTCTGACGGTTTTCCAACAGACGGTTGTACCACGCACGGTTTAAGCTTGCCTTCTCAAACACACGCACTGCCTCCTCCACCATATCTTTGCTGTGTTTGCAGTAGTGGCTTAGTTCCTCCTCACTTTCTTTTGCCGGGATCCCCACATTCAGGATCGACGTGATCATGTTAGACAAAATTCCATACAGCGGTGTAGATTCCTGCTCCCAGCATATCGCACAGCAGTCACAGTTTGCACAGAGCCGCCCGGTCAGCTCATTTTGCATTTGTCCGAGTTCCTCCGCCGTGTACTGCTCCTTTTTTTTACTCATATTCATAAAAATCTGTGACAATCCCTGAAACGATTCCGCATACCCCGAAAGGCGTTCCTCCTTGCCTCTGTCCACGGGCTCCTGCTCTATCCTGTTTCCACGCCCCTGCCACTCCATAAAAAAATGAATGCCGCGGTTTAAAAGGATCACCGCACCGAATATAAAGATTCCTTCCAGAAACACCGCCAGAACCTCCGGTTGGTCTTTCCATTCCAGCAGTCCGCCACAGAAAGACAGAATCATCGTCGTGATTGCTGTCAGGATTGCCGCCAGAAATGCGGGGCAGCCCTCATTCGCCCACTCTACCAGTTTGATCGCACCTGCGGTCACAAGAAGTGCCACTGCGTATTTTACCGTTGCCGTCAGTGGCATAAAATAAAGCATTCCTATGTACATCGCAGCCGTCAGCCACACGCCGTTTACTCCTTCCAAGAATGCTGCCGCAAAATACGCCGGGGCAAGTGGATAGCAGCCCATCATTTGCATACTGCATGCAAGAACGCCTCCCGCAATCGTTATCATCTGTTTACCTGCATTTTTTTTCATGACATAATCTCCTTTTATTGTTTCTGTGTCCATAGATAATTGCGAAACTCTCCCTAGTCTATTGCAAATTGTTCAAAATTGACAAAAACATTCAAGACACGCTCTCGCTACGTGTCGCTCGCAACGGTACTAAGAAGCCAGCCACAACTTACCGTTGTACCTGCCTTCTAAGTGCCGGCGGCTCCCCAGTGTCTTTCATGTCTTTTGTCAATTTTTCACAATTCATTTTAGGCTTTTATGAGTTTCGCAATTATCTATTTCTGTACGCCGGACAACTTTGAAGTTTTCATGTATCTATGTTTTGCAGTTGTCCTGCAACCGTGTCCACGATTATAGGAGTTGTCCATGAAAATGTTTGTCAAAGGAACGTCGTGGCAAAAAAAAGTTTTCGCCAAAAATTCCGCTCAAATGTCTGTTTGTGGTGCTTGAAGGGAGTTCGGGTTTTTTAGGAGGCTAAGGTACTAAATCATTCAAAATAAGTTACAGAAACGAAATTTTGACACTGTACACCAGCACCTACGTGAAGTAAAATACTTATAAGCCATCCGGTAATTGAAAAACTCATTCATAGCGTAAATTGAATTGTGAAGAATTGACAAAAGACATGAAAGACACTGAGGAGCCGCCGGTCCTTAGAAATCAGTGTTTGTGTTTCGTTCTGATTTATCAGGTAAGAAATACAAACGATGATTTCTTAGTACCGCTGCGAGCGACGCGTAGCGAGAGCGTGTCTTGAATGTTTTTGTTAATTTTTCACAATTCAACACGACCTAGAAAGCTTTTCACATTACCGGACACACCCCATTTTGAAAGGAGATTTTATAATGTATATTGCAGATGAAAAAAGATATGACACAATGGTTTACAACCGCTGCGGCAACAGTGGTTTAAAGCTTCCATTAGTATCTTTAGGCTTATGGCATAATTTTGGAGACACGGGTGTTTACGAAAACATGAAGCAGATGTGTTTCACCGCATTTGATCACGGAATCACACATTTTGATCTCGCCAATAATTATGGTCCTGCTTACGGAAGCGCAGAGCGCAACTTCGGAAAGATCATGAAGGAGGAACTTCATCCTTACCGTGATGAACTTCTCATCAGCACAAAGGCCGGTTTTGATATGTGGAAAGGTCCTTACGGCAACTGGGGAAGCCGCAAATATCTGATCGCAAGTCTTGACCAGAGTTTGAAACGTCTCGGTTTGGATTATGTTGATATTTTCTATCATCACAGAATGGATCCGGAGACACCACTGGAAGAGACGATGGGCGCCTTAGATTCTATCGTAAAGAGCGGAAAGGCACTTTATGTCGGTCTTTCCAATTATGATGGTCCGACTTTAAGAAAAGCAACTGCAATCTTAAGTGACTTAAAGTGTCCATTTATCATTAACCAGAATCGTTACTCTATTTTTGACCGCACCATTGAAAATAATGCATTAAAAGATACCGCTTATGAACTTAAGAAGGGAATTATCGCATTCTCTCCTCTGGCTCAGGGACTTCTGACAAACCGTTACTTAAATGGTATCCCAACCGACAGCCGCATTGCCACAGACGGACGTTTCTTAAAGGAATCCGCCCTGACTCCTGAAAAGCTTGCACAGATCCAGGCTTTAAATGTACTTGCCGGAGAACGTGGCCAGACCCTTGCTGAGATGGCTTTAAGCTGGATCTTAAGGGATGATAAAGTAACCAGCGTTTTAATTGGCGCTTCCAAACCGGAACAGATTTTAGACAACATTAAGATCATCGGACACACAGACTTCACAGAAGAAGAATTACAAAAGATAGAGACGATTGTTCAAGGTTGACATTGAAGTACAAAAATGGGACTGTACAAAAAACAGTCCCATTTTTTTATCTATCACGCTCACGATCCAACGAATGCGATCGTTACTTTTGTTCTTTAAATACAACCTCATTATCATAAAGCAGCCCCAGTTTGCTCTTGGCGACATCTTCGACATACTGCTGTGATTTTGTATAAGTCTCGTATGCTTCTAACTCTTTTTGTCTGTCCTGTTCTGCGGAAAGCTGCTGTTCTAAGTCCGCCTGTTTGGCAATATATTCCTGATCCTTCTGGTATACCTTAATGATCTGTGTTGACATAACAATTGCAAACACAAATACAATACAGGTAATGCACATTCTTCCAGCTCTGTTTCCGTTTTTTCTACGTCTTCTTTTCGCGTTTGCCATGATGAACCCCTCTAAATCTACGCATTAAAGCTTACATAAACTCATTTTAATCATTTTTATCCATTTTTTCAACTGTTTACATAAAAAACTTATGATTTTCCTGCCAATCTTTCGAAAAGGTTTTGTCACAAAACCGGTTATCCTTCCCGCAATGCCAAGTATTTTCTTCAAAATACACACATTGATCTTTACAACAAATCTGCTGAGGAGGAAAAAATACAGTATCATGCCAAAAATAACACCACCAATGGCAAATCCCCGGATCATACCGTCATTCTCCTGATACAGCATCAGAAAAACCGCAGCAGTGCATAGTAACCAATAACAGAAGTCTTCCACTCCAATCCAGATTGCGCCATGTGGCACGATTCTTCGGAAAATACGAAAAATATCGTACAGCAGGAATAGTCCCATCCCCACCAGAACCGAGATTCCGAGAAAAACTGCCTCTGTGAAAATCCCCTCGCTCACCCTGCTTCCGGTCTCCTGCACCTGCCAAAACAGGATTCCTTCCGCCAGCCGCACAAATCCAGACATTATTTAAAAAGCCTTCCAAGAAGAGATTCCGTCTGTTTTGTAACATTTTTCGGCTCTGAATAGGTCAGGGAATCGATCCGTCCCTCAATATCGATTTCTCCCTTTTCCAGTGAAAGGCGGTTTACATGAAGGTCATGTCCTTTTATTAGAAGCATCCCAAGCTCCGTCTCCAGCAATATCTCTGCCACATCAAAAGACAGTACATCCACCACACCGCTGAATGCGCCATTTTTCCGGTTTGCCAAAAGCACTTTGTGGGATTTTGTCACATTATTCTTCTCATCCATAAATCTCCTCCTCATATATACAGGTAATTGCGAACCTCCTACTTACGTTTTGAATGTTTTCTATGAGTTCCGCACTTGTCTATATTCTATATATGAGAAGGTTCCCTGATTTATGCCCTCAAAAATAACTGCCCTGGCTAATGTGTGTATAGAATATATTTAGGATACATATTCAAACAGGTCTTTTGCTTCCTCTTTCTTCGTTGTATCCTGAAGATCAAGCACACGCACTTTCACACTTTTTGTTCCAAATGCGATCTCGATCACATCCCCGACTTTCACATTGACGGAAGCCTTTGCCGGTTTTCCGTTCACCATCACACGTCCTGCATCACACGCTTCATTCGCAACCGTTCTTCTCTTGATGAGTCGTGACACTTTCAAGAATTTATCTAATCTCATTGTTTTTATTTTCCCCTCTTACTTTTTATTCCGCAGGTTACACATCCCTGCGGCTCGTTTTTGATCCAACAGAAACGACGTCTCCTGCTGCACAAAAAACGAGCCCGGAAAATCCGAGCCCGCTAAACATTCATATTTAAAAAAGAATTATGCGTTAACCATATCTTTTAAAGCTTTTCCTGCTTTGAATTTAGGAGCTTTAGAAGCTGGGATAACCATCTCTTTACCGCTCTGTGGGTTACGTCCTGTTCTCTCTGCTCTCTCAGAAACTTCGAATGTTCCGAATCCAACTAACTGGATTTTCTCACCTTTTTTTAATTCTTCTGCAACAACATCTGTGAATGCTTTTAATGCTGCTTCTGCGTCTTTTTTGCTTAATTCAGCTTTCTCAGCCATAGCTGCAACTAATTCTGCTTTGTTCATGTTAAAAATTCCTCCTCTGGATTTTCACTTTATGATATATGAGGTTTTTTCTTTTCCAAAATACCTACATCCATATTTATACTTGTTTTCTATGTCTTTGTCAAGAAATTTTCCCATTTTGGGGCATTTTTAGGCATTTTCCATATGTTATAACATTTTTCCGATCATTGCATGGACAGCTTCGGATAATGCCTTGGATTTTGCATCTGCATCCTCTAAAGACGTTCCCTTTACACCGAGATAGAATTTTACTTTCGGCTCTGTTCCGGAAGGTCTTACACATACCCATGCATCATCCTCCAGCTCATAATATAAAACATTGGAAGCCGGAAGACCGGTCGGTTTTACAGCGCCTGTTGCAGTATCTGTAATGGTGTCCTTCTTATAATCACGCACTGCCGTTACTTTGTAACCGCCAATCTCTGCCGGAGCATTCTCTCTCAGCGTATTCATGATCTCCTGGATCTTGGCAAGTCCCTCGATACCTTTTAAAGTGATAGCAGTCACATCATCTTTGTAGTATCCGTAACGCTCATACATTGCAAGCATAGCATCCCAGAGTGTCATGTTTTTGGTCTTATAGTAAGCTGCTGCCTCGCACAGTGTCATGGAAGCATCGACCGCATCTTTATCTCTTGCATAAGTTCCGGTCAGACAGCCATAGCTTTCCTCCATACCAAAGAGGTAGGTTCCTTTTCCGGTGTTTTCAAACTCAAGAATCTTCTGTCCGATGAATTTAAATCCTGTTAAAACTTCTACAAGCTGGATTCCATAATATTTTGCAATTGCATCTGCCATATTGGTGGAAACGATTGAGCGGATAAATGCTCCATCTTCCGGCAGTCCGTACAGGGCTTTTCTCTGACCGATCACATAATCGCCGATCAGGCATCCGGACATGTTACCTGTCAGGCTGTGGTACTCCCCGGTCTTGGAATCTTTTACATAAACGCCAAGTCTGTCTGCATCCGGGTCTGTTGCAAGGATGAGATCAGCATCCACTTTTTTGCCTAAAGCAAGTCCTAATTCAAATGCTTCTGCTGCCTCCGGGTTTGGATAACTTACGGTTGGGAAATCTCCATCCGGGAGTTCCTGCTCCGGAACGACATATACATTTTTGAATCCAAGTTCTTTTAACACACGGCGCACCGGGATATTTCCGGTTCCGTGAAGTGGAGAGTACACGATTTTTAACTCTCCTGCCACTTTGTCAATACAATCCTGATGAAGGATCAGTTTTTTCAGTTCTTCTATGTATGGATCATCGATATCTGCTCCGATCACCTGATAAAGACCTGCTGCAACTGCGGCAGCTTTGTCCATCGTCTTAACGGCTGCATAATCCGTTACTTTCTTCACCTCTGCCATAATTCCGGTATCGTGAGGCGGAGTGATCTGTGCGCCATCCTCCCAATATACCTTGTATCCATTATATTCCGGTGGGTTATGGCTGGCTGTGATATTGATTCCTGCGGTGCATCCTAATCTGCGGACTGCATAGGAAAGTTCCGGTGTCGGACGAAGCGACTCGAACACATACGCCTTAATTCCGTTTGCAGCAAGGCATAAAGCCGCAACATCTGCAAATTCCGGCGACATATGTCTGGAATCATATGCAATTGCTACCCCTTTCTCCTGTGCATGCACATTGTTGATATAATTTGCAAGTCCCTGTGTTGCCTTGCGGACTGTATAGACATTCATACGGTTTGTTCCGGCACCGATCACGCCGCGGAGACCTGCCGTACCAAACTCAAGATCCATATAAAAACGGTCTTCGATTTCTTTTTCGTTCCCCTCGATCGCTTTTAATTCTGCTTTTGTTGCATCGTCAAAGTATGGATTGTTTAACCATTCTTCATACATTTCTTTGTATCCCATAATTATTTCCTCCCTGTATTGATCTCGTTTATAGTTTAGCTTTGTCAGCCGCTATTTTCAAGTTATTTTTTTTAACTATTCAGAGCTAGGGCAATTTTCAAAAATTTGCGAATCATGCTTGCATGAATGAGCATAATTTTGAAAATTTCTTTGGCGAAGTAACCACAATGAGCAAATAACAAGCATGCTTGTTATTCAAGGAAAGCTCTGAAAGAGCGATTTTGCGAATGAGGTTCTGAATAGTTACATCTTCTTACTTATTCAACGATGTGATGAGATCGGAAAGTGTTGACAGATAATCGGATGTCACATCTTTGTCCGTGGACTTGTCTGACGTCTCCGTGTCTTTCTCTGTGCTCCTTGTCTCATCCTTACTTCCTGTTGTCTCCGTCTCAGCAGTTTCAGTCTCCTCCACAGACTCCGTACCCTCTGTCACGTCATTGTCTGACGCAGTGCTTTCACCGGTAAGAGAGATGTCGATATTCGCTGCCGCAGAGTTAACAAAAAGCTTTTTATCAAAATCGTCGTATCCGTCTGCCTCTGCATGCAGTTCATGCACACCATAGGTGAGTACCACAGGTGCACTGTAATCCACGGTATCCCCGTCAATGGAAAGTGTTGCTCCCTCCACATCTATATAGAACGTGATGCTTCCGGTCTTAGGTCCCTCACCTTTCAATTCATCCAGATCAAGCGTACAGACCTCCCCTCTTGCAATCTCAACCTCCGTGCTGCCGCCGTATCCTTCATTGGCAACGGTGACCGTATAAGTACCTTCCGGGATCTCCAGCTTCATATTGTGTGTGATCTGTGCAAAGATCTTACTTCCAACCTGAATAAAACTTCCCTCAAATACGGATGTATTCTTTAACTCCAGAGTTCCCTGTCCGGTGGTGACAGACACGGATAATATTTTTGTCCCGATTCCAACGACACGGATCTCATCTTTTTCGTTCAGATCGGACAGCCGGATTTTTTCTCCATTCGATTCCACGAACAAATCTGCGTCATACGAATACTTGGAATCCGCAATTTTGAAAATCCCACGCTCTGTATCTACCGAATATTTTGTGATATCCGAATATTCCCAGACTTCATCCGCGATCTGTGCCTGCAAGAGCCGTCCTTCGCCATCTTTTTTTCCAACATGGATCACCCTGCCCGGCTCAAAATCCATCGTTGTTGCACTGTTTCCGTATTTATCCAGAAAGTCTGTAGACAATGAATAAACATACAGATACTGCTTTCCCGATGCAAGCTGCTTTAAATTCAACTGTTCATTGGTCATGTCATTGCCAATGATCAGATAGAGATCGGTTCCGATCGATGTCTCCGCCCCTGCACCCTCTGCCTCCTCTGTATCTGCCACTGTCTCTTTCGCCGGATTATAATACTGTGCAGTCGAGACCGGTCTTGTCTGCTGTCCACACCCCGCCATCATAATCATACTTAAAATACTGATCACTAATATGTATATTAATTTTCTCAACATATCACCTCTTATGTAAATTGCGAAACTCATCAAAGCGTAAATAGAATTGTGAAAAAAAAGTTTCGCTGTTACCTAATTATATCCTATTTTCCACTTTCCCTGCAAGCGTCTGCAAAAAATGCTCTCTTGCCCCTTCCTGTGCGACCACTTTGCTGAGTTTTTCTGTGTTTCTGCCGGAAAGCCATGCTTTGTGGGAATGACTATAATGATTTGCAATTTTCCAGAATTTCTCGGGATACGCAAGGTAAAAATACAAATATGAAAATTCCTGCGGCTTTAGTTTCCGCACAGAATCATATGCCCCGATCAACTCCATTCCAAGCGACGTGTTCCAATTATTTTTTTCCATCATCTTCCGCACAAAATTTGAGAGGTCACTCACCCGGATCTGATAGGAAAAATTAAGGAAATTGACGATTGCCACGCCCTCTCTCGAAAAAACGACATTGTGCTGGTTATAATCCCCATGGCAGAAGCCAGTCAACTCCTCACGAATCTCCATATTTTGTAACTGCTCTGTGACAGCCTGTGCCTTTTCAAAAAAGCCTGCAAACTGACGCATAAACATTTCCTCAAACTCATTTTTCTGTTTTCTGCCACGGATATAGTTGCGCACCTGCCGCAATTCACGGTTATGTTTTTCATAAAGCAAAAGCAGGGCGTTAGGATTCATTTTTACAAACTCAGGCACCTCGTCCGGATACTGTTCAGTTGCATTATGTAAACCAGCAAGCAATCTTACCGCATATACCATGTCCTCCCTGCTCTTCGTATCACACTCGGCTCCACGGAAAACTGACAACAACAGATAATTCTGTTCCTCTTCGTCCCTGGCAAAAATTTCCCCCTCTTTTGTATAAAAGATCTGCTCTGCCACAATATTCTGCCCCTTCAGGAAATCAAGCATTCCAGCCAGAAATTCCGCACGCTCCACAGAGCCCCTATACTCCTTCAGTGCGCGCATTCCGAGATCTGTTTCACACAAAAAACATTCCCTTCCCTTCGAAATAGACTTTACCTCCATCTCATATTGTTCTGCTATCTGTTCCGGCCTGATATACATGAAAATCCCCTCCATACGATGAATCTGCGATAAGAGAGCAAATGCTCTCCTGCCGTGTCAATTCATCATATGTGAGGGGATGCGATATTATGAACCTGTTCCATTAATTTTTCTTTCGTGTTGTCCTCCGGGTGTTCCAGCACATAGTCTAAAAGCTGTTTCAGCGTCTCACCGATCGCCTTTCCCGGCTGCATTCCATCTGCGATCAGATCCGTTCCCGTAACTGCAAGTTCCTTTATGGAAAGACACTGTTTCTTCGCCATAATCTGCTCATATATTTCTTCGTATTCCTTTAAATACTCTGTTTTTTCCTCCCGCCTGTATGCGCTCTGTGCCAGCATGTCCGCTCTTTTTACTGCAAAAAGTAATGGATACTGATCCACACCGTTCCGATAGATTGCCCTGCGGACCGTCCGCTCCTGCAAAGGTGGATTGTCGTCGTGGCATAAGATCAGTCTACATACCCGGTCGGTTGTATCATTGTCAAACTTCAGCCGCCGCAAAATCTTCCTTGCCACAAGACTACCTTCCTGCGGGTGTCCATAAAAGTGATCCACGCCATGTTCGTCCGTGATTCTGCATATCGGTTTTGCCACATCATGTAACAGCATTGTAATACGCGCCACTTTATCCGGCTGTATCTCCATCAGGGCATGCAGCGTGTGCTCCCCCACAGAATAGCAGTGATGCGGATTATTCTGCGGTGTTTTCATCATCTCGTCAAATTCCGGCAGAAAAACTGCGGTGAGTCCTGTCTCATACGCCGCACGCAACTGTTCCGGGTGTCTGGACGTGAGAAGTTTTACCATCTCGATCTGAATACGTTCTGCACTCACTTTTGCAATGTTTGGTGCCAGGGAAACAATCGCCTCTCTTGTCTCATCTTCAATAGAGAAGCCAAGCTGCGCTCCAAACCGCACTGCACGCAGCATACGAAGTGCGTCCTCCGTAAAACGCTCCACAGCAGCTCCCACGCACCGGATCACACCGCGCTCTAAATCTCCCACACCATCAAACGCATCGACCAGCCCATCCTTATCATTGTAAGCCATAGCATTGATCGTAAAATCGCGGCGCTTCAGATCTTCTAACAGATTGGAAGTAAACTGTACCTCCTTAGGATGCCTTGCATCCTCATATTCCCCGTCTATACGGTATGTGGTCACCTCGAATCCCTCATGTTCAAGCATCACGGTAACCGTTCCATGCTGGATTCCTGTATCTATGGTATGTCGGAATAACTCTTTTACCTGTTCCGGTTTTGCTGATGTCGTGATGTCCCAGTCCATAGGAATCCGTCCTAACATCGTATCACGGACGCACCCACCTACAGCATAGGCCTCAAAGCCATGCTGTGTCAGTGTGTCAATAATATAAGTTACTTTCTCAGGTAAAACGATTTTCATATACGATAGGTTCCTTTTGTCGTTGTTTTGATCGAATATAACAGATCATCCGCCCTCTTGATCATCTCTGTCATATCATTTTCCGTACAGATATGGTCTCCGGCTGCAATACCGATGGAGCAGGAGATCTGATGCTGTTTATCGATTGAGAATGACTGTCCGAGTTTTTCACTGATCTCCGCCGAAAATCCGTCTGCCTCATCAATAATCTGATAGATACGCTCTGCCTTTTCTTTGAAAATATCCCTGTCATCTGTATAAAGGAAGATCAGGAACTCATCCCCGCCATAACGGCACACAAAACCATCTTTTCCACAGACTTCCGTAAAAATATCAGCCATTTTGATCAGAACGAAATCGCCCACATCATGTCCGTACGTATCATTATAGTGTTTGAAATTGTCCAGGTCAATAAACATCACTCCCAGCTTTGGTTTTCTTTTTTCCCCTGCGATCTCTTTCAGAAGTGCGTCTAATTTGCGGTAGAACCCTTCACGGTTATAGCATCCTGTCAGCTGGTCTGTAACTGCCGACATATACAGTTTTGTATTCATCTCATAAATCTTGTCATAGGCATCAAGCCTGTTCAATGCGTAACGCACCTCACGGAACAGAAGCTGATAAAAGTTCAGATCGTCCTCATCAAGCATATAACGGTTCACCGAGGAATGCCAGTTATCCTTCATCAGCACATAGGTGATGACAATATTCTCGATTTTTGCGTTGTTAAAAAATGGGATCGCCACCATGGAACACACATCTTCATCACCAAAAATCGATGTGATATCCTGATGTTCAGAATAATTGCTGCTGATCTTGGAGATCACAAATCCACCCGCATTTTTCCGCATGGATTTTTCCATGATCTTCATGATCTCCGGCGTCATCTCTTTCTCTGTGTCATTGTAAAGTACCTGCGGCACCCTCTCGCTATAGCGGATATAGACTGCCCGGTCGACGTCAAAATGATTTAAAAATGTCTTCATGACCATATTGAGCATCTCTTTTGCAGTGATACCATTTACATCGATCAGTTTCTGCCAGATAGAAATAAAGTCGAGCTGTTCTTTCTTACTCTTATATGCCCGCTCCACGCTCTCCTGCTTTAACAGATCCTCGATTTCCCTGGTTGATAATTCCTCACAGTCGTCATCTACCGGTGGCAGAAGATCTTTCATATCCTCCGCGTACTCATGGAACATGATACGATGTGTCTCTTCATACTGTTTTAAAATAAACTCTTCCTGCTCATAAAGGATCTCTTTTCCTGCATTCCTGAAGCATTCCATCCTGTTCCTTCGGAACAGCACATAACAGAAAAACTGGTTTCCCTCTGCTCTCTTTAAATAAATATCTGCCTGCTCATATAATTTTAGCGCCTCCTCGTTGTCTCCGTCATGCTGTGCTAATAATGCCTTGGAAAACGTATAGAGGAACATATCATCATCTGCCTTTGCGTAGTCATGCACAGTGGCGAGGTTGTTTTCTGTCTTTTCCTTCTCGAAAATATAATTCAAAAACTGGCGGCAGCTATACAGATACCTCTCACAGTTAAAACGGTTTCCCTGTAAAATGGAAACCAGAGCAAACAATCCATACAGTTTGGACAGGTTGCAGACACGCAGACTGTTCAGATGCAGCTTTTCGATCGCTTTCATACACTGTGTCAGGTATTCCTGCGCCTTGTCATACTGCCCCAGCATAACGCAGTTCAATGACATATTATAATGTACTTCTGCAATATCCTCCGGCTTTCTCAGTTTACATAATATCTTAATTGCCTTGTTGTAATAGCTCTGGGCTCTCTCATTTTCTCCCATTGCACATAAATTATACGCAATACCGGAATAGATCCTTCCGCCCTCCACGCTGTCAACATCTTTCATCGCCTCATAGGTACGGATCGAATATAACAGGGAAACTTCGTACTCGCCATTTGTGGATGCTATCATGATATTTTTCCGGTATGCAATGCTGATAAGCTGCTCATTGCCAATCTCTTTTGCAAGCGCAACGCCCTTGGAAAAATAAATCAAAAATGCTTCCGACCGGTACGCTTTTGCCACGATCTCCGGTTTATTGTCGTATGCATAAATATAAATATGCGCCAGATGATTTTTGTAATGGTACGCATTCAGCTTCTCGATCAGTTTATCGCTGATCTCAATATCCTGGGCACAGAAGAAAATATTGCACCAGCCGGACATCTGGTTCTGCGCTTTTAAAAGTTCTGCACGGAACACTAAAAAATCATCCCCAAGCGCTTCTCCGCACTCCTTTGCCTTCTGTACATAAATCATGGCTTCCTCTAACTTGCCAAGATACATGTAAGAAGTTGCCATCCAGAAATTATAATAAAATGCTCCCTCTTTCTCCTGATCCTGCAGTTTTTCCAGATCTTCGCAGGATTCCAGAGCCTTCGCAATATCTCTTTGCAGCACCGACACCATAATCTGTAACAGCAAAAGCTGATAATGCTTTTTCTCAGAAATCGTAAAGTTATCAAACTTGATCCGGCGCTCAATCTTGCTCAGATGATGGTCTGCCTGGTCAAAATCCAGAAAGTATACCAGATTATTCAGTTTCCGATAGCCATCGTCACTCTCATAATCAGAGTAATAGTCCATGACATCCGGTTCCATGTTCCTGCCTGCATTTCCGATATGGTACACCATGTTCCGGTCATCCATACTCTCACAGATCGCATCCCACTCTTCATGTGCAAATTCCGGAATCGACTGCACATCATTGACTCCCAAGACAATGCCGATATTTTTATTCTTTGTCTGAAGCAGTCTGTTGGTAAGCTGCATGGTGCTTTTCGAAGCCAGCTGAAAGCGGTTCAACACAATGACGATTGGACAGATCTCCGATAATTTCTGAAGCATGGTCACAATCGAACTGTGCATGCGCTCCTGCTCATACTCTACCTCATCGATCAGAATCTGTTCCGTTCTCTCGCAAAATCCCTTTTCAAAATAACTTTCAAACACAGGTCTCTGAAGCTTGTAGACATCACATTCTTCCATAAACTCTTCCAATGTGCCGCTGCAATACTTATGGAACATCTGCCGGATCAGTCCCAGATATGGTTCATAAGCCTCTGCGATCTTGTTATAAGAAAACTCATGACAGGTAAAAAAGATATCTGTCTGGTCCTTATAATGATTGACACTCTCTAAATCCCATATAGAAAAATCATTGCTATACCGCACAAGGATACTGTTATGTTCTACATTTCCGATTCCTCCTGCGACCTGTTCGATAACCCCATTATAATACTTTTCTATCATACGATCCCCTTTTGCTCCAAAAAAACGCTTGCTGTTTTGTCACATTCTATATCCATTACCGGTTATACAATAAAACGTTCCACATTTTTCTGTAGTTTTTCAGCAGAATGATAGGTTGTCTCTGCCTTCTGTTTAATTGCCTCTGCCTCCTGCACAACGTTTCCTACTTTTTCAGCAATATCCGTTGTTCCGGTAGCTCCCTCTGTCGCAGTCTTGCTGACATCGGAGATAGCATCCATCACTCCGTTAATGGATGCGAGCAGCTGCTCCGATGATGCCGAGAAGTCCGTTACAAGAGAATCTACATTGGCAGCATCACTGTTATAGGAATTTGCCATTTCTGCAAATCCTCCAAGACTCTCCACAACATCATTTCCGACAAACTCCAGCAGCCTCTCTGCATCATTTGCAAGATTCTCAACGGCTGCGGTCACATTGCCAGTCACTTCCTGAATATGGGCAACTGCGGCTTTTGACTGCTCTGCCAATACACGGATCTCATCTGCAACAACCGCAAATCCTTTTCCTGCCTCTCCCGCCCTGGCAGCCTCAATGGATGCATTCAAAGCCAGAAGGTTCGTCTGTCCGGTAATATCCATGATTGATTTGGCAAGAACATTGATCTGATCCACAACCTTAATATCTTCGAGTGCTTTTGTCAGGCTCTCATTAATCTCCTCATGAATCGATCTGGTACGTCTGTCATTTTCGTCTGTATCTTTTTTGATTTTCACAGCACGTTCCCTGATCTCATCTGCCTCGTTAGCGCCATCCTGAGATCTCTCTGCAATACTCTTCGCAGCGCTCTCAATCTCATGTGACATTGCATTCATCTCTTCCGAAGATGCCGCTGTCTCCTCCATACCTGCCGCAAGCTCCTCCGTTGTCGCAGATACATTTTCAATCTGATCATCTAATGCCTGAAGACTTGTATCAATCTCCTGCACCATGCCGGTGATCTCTAATGCTTCTGATTTCACCTCTCCAATCAGTTCCTTCATCTCAGAGCGCATTTTCTCAAGCGAATCTGCCAGTTGTCCAAAATCATCTTTTCTCTTTAACAGATCCTGTTCAAATTCTTTTGAAAAATCACCCTGCGCTATCTCGTTAATGTGGGTAAGGCTCTTTTTCAATGGTTTCACAATGCTGGCTATGATCAGTGTCAGGACTAAAATTAAGATTACTTCCATGACAACAGCGATTCCGATGATCGCCATTCTGCTGTTGGATTCATAGGAAGAAAATTCATTTTTCACACCCAATACGTCCTCATCAATATCGTCCGTGTAGTTTCCGGTTCCAAGTACCCAGCCAAATGGCTCAAATGCCTTGCTGTAAGCACGTTTTGGAGAAGGTTCCGTCTCACCCTCTCTCGGGAATACATAATCCGTAAAACCGCCGTTTTCCTGCCTTCCTGCACTGATGATTGCCTGCATATACGCAAATCCATTGGTGTCCACTGCATCCATACGATTTGTTCCCTCTGTGTCATTGCCGAGAAGGACTACGTTTGTTCCATCATAGGTATCTACCCAGAAATATCCATTATTGCCGTAACGCAGATCACGAATCTGGTCTGCTGCAAGTTTTTCTGCCTCGTCTAAGGTATACTCACCTTTTTCATACCGATTGTAAATGCTCTGGCAAAGAGATATTACATTATCTACCTGTGCCTTGATCTGTTCATCATACGAGGAACGCATATCATTCTCGATAATGTCTAACGCATTATTTCCAAGTCCTGACAGGCTTGTGTTGGAAATGACGGTGCATAGTGCCAGTGCGATCAGTGCAATCACCATTACAATAACTAATTTTGTTCTCACCTTAATATTGTTCATACCCATACCTCCTACTACATCTTTTTTATTTTATGAACCCAATTTTAAATCCTATTTGTATTTTAGCACATTATGCTTATTTTACCACTCTATTTTCGACATTTTTCGTGATTTTATTCTATTTTTCGTTACTGTTCACTCATACTTCGTTCCAGTAACGATTCGCTGACTCATTTCAGTTTTTGCTTCACAAAAGGAGTCTGCTCACTCCTGAATCACTTTCTTACGCAGCAAAACAGCAAGTGTTTTACTGCTGAGTGAACAGTAACTATTTTTATAGCAAAAACGCAGAAGTTATTTGTAACTCCTGCGTTTCTGTCTCAGATGAGAAATGGATTCCTGATTTCGAACTCCATTTTTTTATGTGTCTTTGGATGTTTAAATCCGATTTTATAAGAACAGAGTAAAAGACCGTTTCCACTCCGTGTCATCGCCTCTTTAAAGTTATACTTCGCATCCCCCACGATTGGGATTCCTGCATTTGCTAACTGTACCCGGATCTGATGATGTCTTCCGGTGTCTAACCGGATCCGGAGAACGGCGTTCGTTTTATTCTGTGCGGTCACTTCATAGTTCAGCCTTGCTGCCTTTGCGCCCTCCGTACTTTTAGATACCACTTTTGAAGTGTTTGTTTTTCCATCCCGGAGTAAGTAATCCTCCAATGTACCTTTTTTCTGTTCCGGCACACCGTCTGTCACTGCATAATAGAATTTATCTGCCATTTTTGTCTGCACCTGACGGCTTAAATCCGCCGCAGCTTCTTTTGTTTTGGCAAAAACCATCACTCCGCGCACCGGCTGATCCAGCCTGTGTACCACCCCGATATACGGCTGTTCTCCCTTTCCAGCACGGTAATTTTTCAGAAGGCTTTCCATGTCCGCCTGTCCTAACCGTTTTGTCTGCGCCGCAACCCCCGCCGGTTTTTCGCAGACAATAACCTCCTCATCCTCGTATAAAATATTTATGTCCATGGCTGATGATCTCCTTCGTTATTCTATGGCATTTCTGCTGTTTTTATCTTCCTTGGTTCATTGTAGCATGATTCTTTTGTTTGGGCTACTGTTGCGGAGATTTGAATGAATGCTTTTATTCATTTTTTTAGTACTCATAATATTTAAAATTTTACTATTTTCTCCATTGCATTTTCTGATGTTGGTATGATACAATATCCCAAAGCATATTTTACAAAATCTTTGTGGCTGATGAGCCATCTGTATTCTAGGAAGCACTCGATTATCAAAAACAATCGGTGTCATTCATTTCGTATCTATGCTTTTATTACCCATTAACCAATTTAAAAGCAGGAAACGGATGAAAACTATTTTTACAATGCTCTATTCTCCTGCCGGAGGCACGATGCATTTATGTGCATCTGCCGTCCACCGTGATAAGGAGGAAAGCCTATGGCAATGCGACCACAAGATCGTTACAAATCAACTACAGCAGGAGCAGTTTCTGCAAATCGCAACTACAAAGATACTGTTTTCCGGATGTTATTTTCAGACAAAAAGAATCTGCTCTCGCTTTACAATGCAGTAAACAGCAGAGACTATACGAATCCGGATGATTTAGAGATTGTTACTTTGGAAAACGCTATCTATATGGGAATGAAAAACGATCTGGCATTTATCATTGACACGAATTTATACCTGTACGAACATCAGTCGACTTACAATCCAAATATGCCACTTCGTGATTTATTTTACATTAGCAGTGAATATCAAAAAATGCTGGATCAAAAATCTTTATACTCATCCAGCCTGCAAAAGATACCTACTCCTAATTTTATTGAGTTTTATAATGGTTCTGATCCAGTTTGCGATGTTTTTGAGCACAGACTTTCCTCTGCTTTTGAACATCTGTCGGGTGAGCCAAAACTGGAACTGATCGTAACTGTCTTAAATATCAACGAGGGGCACAATGCCCTTCTTATGGAACATTGCAAAACATTAAGGGAATATGCACAATATGTTGCAAAGGTGCGAAAATACACAGCCGACATGTCTCTGAACGAGGCAGTGGAATGCGCTGTTGATGAATGTATCAAAGAAAATATTCTTGCGGATTTTCTTCGAAAGAACCGCGCGGAGGTTATCAGTATGAGTATATTTGAATATGACAAGGAAGAAGAAGAGAAGAAACTTCGGAAAGCGGAGTATGAGGCTGGTATTCAAAAGGGTGTCCTTAATACTGCACGTCATCTATTGGAGCTTAATCTGCTGTCTTTAGAGAATATTTCTCGTGCTACTGGTCTATCAATTGATGAATTGAAAAAGCTACAGCAATAACTTAGTAAAAGAAGCCCACAAAACTGCGAGCTTCTTTTTTGATACATTTTACACAAATTACTGTAACAGAGAGAGTACACCCTGAGTAGACTGATTAGCCTGTGCAAGCATAGACTGACCTGCCTGTGCAAGAATGTTGTTCTTGCTGTAGTTAACCATCTCTTCAGCCATATCTGTATCACGGATACGGGATTCAGCTGCTGTTGTGTTCTCTACAACGTTGTCTAAGTTGTCGATCGTATGCTCAAGTCTGTTCTGAACAGCACCCAATTTAGATCTCTGATCTGATACTAGTTGAATAGCATCTGCAATCTGATTAATAGACGATGTTGCATTAGAAGCATCTGCTCCTGCAACAGTTAAACCAGTTAAATGAAGACCTGCAGAACTCATTGATTCAATACTAAGTGTAATCTTGTTATTAGCTGTAGAATCTGCACCTACATGAATGCTTATATCCAATGCTGCCGCTTTTGTAAATGTCTGTTTCTGTGCATTTGTTGATGTAATAGCAATATCAGCGCCATCATTAGTTGCAGTACCAGTAATTGCTCCACTATTCGTAATTGCATTTTTTAATGCAGTTAATTCAGCTGCTTTTGCATCGTCAAGTGAAATCTCGTCTGCAGTTGTATTGGTTGAATTAATACGTTTTCCGTTCCACACTCCACCTTCTACCAAACCAGTTGTGAAATTCATCGTAAATTTACCTGTCAATGAATCAAAATCGTTTTTTTCACTTAATTTTGATGACTCAGAAATAACACTCTTCAGTGACGAAATATCATATTTTTTGTATACAGTATCCTGAACTGCCGCTTTAGAATCGTCACCCTTTAACAAATAAGTCTCGTTAAATTTTGTTGTTTCTGCTACACGATCAATCTCTGTTACCAACTGATCCACTTCATCTTGAATAGCCTTTCGATCAGACTCTGAATTTGTTCCGTTGGAAGCCTGAACTGCCAGTTCATTCATTCTCTGTAACATGGAGTGAACTTCGGTCAACGCACCCTCTGCTGTCTGAACTGCTGATACACCATCCTGTGCATTAGAAGATGCCTGATCCAGACCACGAATCTGTTTTCTCATTTTCTCAGAAATTGAAAGACCTGCTGCATCATCTGCTGCACGGTTGATCTTGTAACCAGAAGATAATTTCTCTGTTGATTTACTCTGTGCCCCTGTTGTTACATTTAACATTCTGTTAGCATTCATTGCCTGTAAATTGTGTTGTACTACCATAATATAATCCTCCTTGTCTCATCCTTATGATGAGTTATTATGTTTTTGACCGGACTTCCTTTTCCGGCATTATTTATAACAAACAGAGCGTCCCGGGTTGTGCCCTGTCTATTACCAGATGATTGTGCGATGTTTTTAATGAGCTTAATGGCTCATTCTTTCTGCATCTTTTTTTGTTTCCGCTTTCATGCGTTCATTCCATAAAATCTTCTTGATCTCGTCCTGTGCTTCTTTTGAGATCGCAGGTTCCGGATAATAAGTATCTTTTCTGCGCTCCGGATTTTGTTCCACGGTGCTCCTTGCGATTTTGACCTCTTTTGGAGCATCGATCATAAGCCTTCCATGATTTCCAGTTCCACCCACATAAACTACGCGGATGTTATCTCCGATATTTACATACTGACCTTGTTTCAGTGAAATCTTTAACATAATCCTCCTTGTTTTTCCGAAGGAAAAATCCGAACCTTTTGGTGAGGAGAGGATTTAACCTCCTTGTTTTTCATCGCAATTCCATTTGCTACGTTTTGTATCATTTATATCGTCTTTTCGCTACAATTTGTTAACATCTGTTTTTATATTTTGCTACACTTTGTTACATTTTTACAATCAACAATCTATTTTTCCAGTGAATAAATGTTGTTATTTTGTGCACAATTAATAGTAACTTTAATTTTTCCGCAACATTTTGTTACAATTGCAATGTTAATTAACGTTAACATTTTAACTTTTGTTGTCTGATATGCTACACCTTGCTACATCTAAGGCACAAATAAAAATATACTAATAGCAAAGGTGGTATTTACATGAAAAACAAACTACTTCCACAGAAGTTAAAAGAATTGCGCAAAGTCAATAATTACACACAGGATTATGTTGCGGAGGTATTGGGTGTTGTACGGCAGACATACAGCCATTATGAAACCGGAAAACGCACACCGGATGCGGAAGCCTTTTACAAATTAGCAGGGCTTTATAATATTTCCGTTGATGATCTGCTTCATCTGACAATTGATATTGACAGGGAGGAATCTTACGATGCGCCTGCGCCAACACAGGCAAGCACCGATTTATCAGAATTTCTTGAATTTTTTAATGATCCTTCTAATAAGAAAAAATATATGTTTAACACAAATTTGGAACGGGAATTACTTTTCTATTTTGATAAGATATCTGATGAAGACAAAAAAGAAATTATAGAATTTACGAAAATCAAGGCGAGAAAACCTTTATAAAACAAGAAGCAATGTGCCACAAAACACATTGCTTCTTGTTTTATAATTTAAATCTGTACCCAACTCCCCAGATTGTTTCTATATACTGCGGTTTGTTGGTATTCATCTCGATCTTTTCGCGGATCTTCTTGATATGCACGGTAACTGTTGCAATATCTCCGACGGATTCCATATCCCAGATTTCCCGGAACAATTCTTCCTTTGTAAACACATGGTTTGGATTTTCTGCCAAAAAGGTAAGAAGATCAAATTCTTTTGTTGTAAACTGTTTTTCCTCATCGTTCACCCAGACACGGCGTGCTGTCTTGTCAATGCGGATACCACGGATCTCAATGATATCATTTTTTGCCTCACTGCTTCCGATCAGGCGCTCATATCTGGCGAGATGTGCTTTCACCCGCGCTACCAGCTCACTTGGAGAAAATGGTTTTGTGATGTAATCGTCCGCACCAAGTCCAAGACCTCTGATCTTGTCAATATCATCTTTTTTGGCTGAAACCATAAGAATTGGTGTATTTTTTTCCTCACGGATCTTTTTGCAGATTTCAAATCCATCCGTTCCCGGAAGCATAAGATCTAAAATGAACATGTCAAATTCCTCGGACAATGCTCTTTTCAGTCCTGCTGTTCCGTTATTCTCGATCTCTACGGTAAATCCGCTCAATTCCAGATAATCTTTTTCAAGATCTGCAATCGCTTCTTCATCTTCAACTATTAATACTCTGCTCATTTGGCACCTCCTGATATTTTCTGATTACAAAATACATAACGGTTCCGATGGACTCCTTGCTGGTCGCCCATATTTTACCACCGTGGTCTTCGATAATTTTTTTCACAATTGACAATCCGATTCCACTGCCACCGGTTGCGGAATTTCTCGAAGCGTCCGCCCGGTAGAAACGATCAAAAATGTATGGCAGATCCGCCGCTGCAATTCCTCTGCCGTTATCCTCGATCTCCACCTGGATAAAATCACCCACATCCTTGATACGGATGTTGATAAGTCCTCTCTGCTTGTCCAGATATTTAATGGAATTTCCAATAATATTGTGGATCACTCTGCGAAGCTGTTCCGGATCCGCAATGATCTGTGTCGATCCATCCGTATAATTAAAGTATGCCAGTCCGATATTTTTTGACTCAAGATCCAGTCCGATCTCCTCAATGCAGTCATTGAAGTATTCACCAACATTTATTTTGGCAAAATTGTACGGTATACGGTTCGTATCGATCTTCGCATAGAGCGTCAGCTCATTGATAAGCGTATCCATCTCATTTGCTTTATTATAAATCGTCCGGATATACTTATCCCGTTTTTCCGGGGTATCCGCAACACCGTCCATCAATCCTTCCGCATATCCTTTTACCGCAGTGATCGGCGTTTTCAGATCGTGTGCAATGTTGCTGATCAACATTTTATTTTCTTTCTCGCTGTTGATTTTCTCTTCGGCATTGTCTTTCAGCCTCTGCCGCATCTCTTCAAAACTTGTGCAGAGTTCCCCGATCTCATCCCTGCTCTCTGCCTCGATCGTAAAATCAAGATTACCCTCCTTAATATTCTGTGCGGCAGCCTGCAATTTTTTGATTGGATTGATCAGGCTGGTATAAATCCATACCGTCAGCATACATGCTGTCAGAACAAGGATCAGCACAATGGAAACCATAATATCGATCAGAAGACTTTTTAATTCAGGAACCATCTCCTCTAATCTGGTCACGATAAAAATGCTGCCCTTTGCACCATCCGGATAAACAAAATCAATCTGTTTTACCAGTGCCTGCTCCTCACCATCCATGTATGTCCCGGAATCCGCATTGCCATCGGCACTTCCATACTCCGGAAGCTCCGTCAAAAGCGATGTCCCTGCGCTTTTTCCTATATATACCAGCTCCTGTCCTTTCCGAACGATGAGATAGGACGCTTTTTCTTCCAACTGCTGGTTGATCTTCTCAAGGTATGCTCCATCCTCCAGTTTCTCCGGCTGGTTGTCTGCCACCTTGTATACTTCCCGATAGATTTCTCTTGTAAACCGGCTCAGAAGCTGGACAGAATTGGAAAAATAACTGTATCCGTCCCCTTCGACACCATAGGTCTGCTCGATCGCCCGCATCTGAATGTGCTGCATACTGAACAAAACCAGTGTTGCAAGGAAAATCGGTACAAATATAATGATGCAGAATGAAATAATAATCTTATTCTTAAACTTCATACGCTTTCCTTCTATGAATGTTTATGTTTCTACCCTTGTTCACCCACTTTTGTATCCATAGAAACAATAGAATGCACACTTCGTGAACATTCTATTATTGTGAATAAAAATAGGTCACAAGGATAAACCCTATGACCTATTATAGCATGAACCATCCGAAATCCTATGACATTTTCCGAAAAAGATTCTAAACTTTTCATAAATTAATCTGCTCAACGCTGATTATAAATATTTCTTTAATGTTTCCGCCTTATCTGTTGCTTCCCAAGGAAGATTTAAGTCTGTACGTCCGAAATGTCCGTATGCTGCTGTTCCACGGTAAATTGGTCTTCTTAAGTCAAGCATTTTGATGATTCCTGCCGGACGGAGATCAAAGTTCTCACGAACGAGCTCAACCAGTTTTTCATCAGAAAGTTTTCCTGTTCCAAAAGTATCTACCATGATAGAGGTTGGCTGTGCAACACCGATTGCGTAAGACAACTGAATCTCACATTTGTCTGCAAGTCCTGCCGCTACAATGTTCTTTGCAACGTAACGTGCTGCGTAAGCTGCGGAACGGTCAACCTTTGTACAGTCTTTTCCTGAGAAAGCTCCGCCGCCGTGACGGGCATATCCACCGTAGGTATCTACGATAATTTTACGTCCGGTAAGACCTGCATCACCGTGTGGTCCACCGATCACGAAACGGCCGGTTGGGTTGATGAAGAATTTTGTCTCTGCATCTACTAATTCTATTGGAAGGATTGGATCAAATACATATTTTTTGATATCCTCATGGACCTGTTCCTGTGTTACATCCTCGTCATGCTGAGTGGATAATACAACTGCCTCTAATCTCTTTGGCTTGCCATTCTCATCATACTCTACAGAAACCTGTGTTTTTCCGTCTGGTCTTAAATATTTTAATGTGCCGTCTTTGCGCACTTTTGTAAGTTGTAAAGCAAGTTTGTGTGCAAGGGAGATCGGATATGGCATTAACTCCGGTGTCTCATTTGTTGCATAACCAAACATCATACCCTGATCACCGGCACCAATTGCCTCTAACTGCTCGTCAGACATTTTGTTTTCTTTTGCTTCCAATGCTTTGTCAACACCCATAGCGATATCTGGAGACTGCTGGTCAAGCGCTACCATCACTGCACATGTATGTCCGTCAAAACCTGTTTTTGCGTCGTTGTATCCGATCTCGTTGACTGTTTTACGAACGATGGAAGGAATATCTAACTGTGCTTTTGTTGTAATCTCACCTGTTACAAGCACAAATCCTGTACAGCTTGCTGTCTCACATGCTACACGGCTCATTGGATCCTGTTCCATACATGCATCAAGGATGGCATCAGAGATGGCATCACACATTTTGTCCGGATGTCCTTCTGTAACGGACTCGGATGTAAATAATAATTTTTCCATTTGTTCTTTCCTTTCTTCTGGCTGTTCATTTGGTAACTAAAAAACTCCGCTGTCACAAACAAGCGGAGTTAATAAATCATCAGATTATCAAATCCTCTTATTGTTCGAACTATAAAATATAGTCTTGGATAAATCATCCAAATATTTGCTCGCTCAGGTAGGCACCTTCCGTAGAGGGGTTGCCGTGACTTCATAGATCCTATGTATCTCCATCACTCTGAATAAGAAAATTTTCCGTAATTAAAAATCTCTTTCTAATTACATCTTATACAATATTGAATTTTCAAATCTGTTTACACAGACTGAAACATAAACTGTTTCAAATCTCACGTGCTATACAATACTATCTAACCGCCTCTCTGTCAAGAGTTTTTTCAAAATGATATACAAACCATGTGGAATGTATACTACTATTTGTTCTTTCTAAAAAACTATATTTTATGGGAATTTCTGCCAGCAGTATCTATTGACTTTCATTTTGTGCAATCTTATACTATTTTATAATAAAATGTATAGATTGGGGTATGCAAATGACAAAATATTATCCAACGGATGAATTAGTACCAGGGATGGTAACTGCTGGAGAAGTCCGTACCAAAGGCGGTCAGTTGATCGTTGAAAATGGAGTTTCTCTCACGGATCGTCTCATTTCCCGCATTAAATTTTATGCGATCCCGCAGGTATCGGTCACAGAAGATCCAATTCCTGCCACAAAAAAAGAGGAACAAGTCGAAGTTCCTTCCCATGTTGTAAAACCGGAAGCCCAGGCACCTTCTTATTCGCAGAAGGTTGTCTGCTCTAAAGAATTCCAGAATTTTCAGATTTCCTATTCCAGAGTAATCGCAACTTACCGCACTGTTCTGGAAGATTGTGTCATCTATCATAAGTCTTTAAATTATGAACAGCTTCTGTCTGATACGAAGGAATTATATTATTCCTGCAAAACATCCTTAGAACTTTTTGATATGCTTCACAATATGCGCTCCATAGAGGATTCAGTCTATGCCCATTCATTGAATGTTTCTCTGATCAGCCGCAGACTTGGACGCTGGTTAAAGTTTTCACCCGAAGAATTAGACACACTGACCTTAGCAGGCGCCTTACATGATATTGGAAAATTAAAAATTCCTGCCGAAGTTCTCAATAAGCCTGGAAAATATACCGATGAGGAATTTGCCCTTGTAAAACAGCATCCAAAATTTGGTTATGACATATTAAAATCACTCCCATTAGACTCTCACGTGAAAAAAGCAGTTCTCTGCCATCACGAGAGAAGTGACGGCAGTGGTTATCCAACCGGTTTGTCTCAATCCGATATTGATGAATATGCGGCAATTGTTTCCATCGCAGACGTATACGATGCCATGACCGCTGCGCGCTCATACCGCGCACCGCTCTGTGTCTTCCAGGTAATTAACAATTTTGAACATGATGGTCTTTCCAAATATAATCCAAAATTTATTCTGACATTCCTGTCCCACATTGCAGGCACTTATCAGAATAATCGTGTTCTCCTCAATGACGGAAGAGTCGCTAATATTGTAATGCTAAACCGTAACCGCTTATCAAAACCGATCATCCAGCTGATGGATGGCAGCTGCATAGATCTTTCGACGCAGCCTGACCTTCACATTCAATCAGTGTTATAACCGGAGTTTCACTAGCATAGTGTCGCAGATTTTGTGGTGCTTTCCTAGGGCGTGAAGGGCAGATATAAGCGTCCTCTCACAAGTCGTGATTTTATAGGTTTATGAAAAGAAAAACGGTACAGACGAAATATGATGTTCCTGTTCGCCGGACATTCCGACAAGCCTCTGAAGAGTCTTGTCTCCATGGCTCACAAAGGAAATCATATTTGTCTGTACCGTTTTTCTTTCATTTACGTTATGGATGACTTGTGAGAGGACGCTTATACATGCCCAATTTACGCTATGAATTGCACCACAAAATCTGCCAATTTACGTTATAGAACTCACGGTTATGGGATGAGTGCCTATAAAGAGAGGTAACGACAAAATTCAGTCAGATTCAAGTGATATCCCCATTTGAAAAAGTTCTGTCACATCACCTTCTGGAATATTCATTTTCCCCAGTCTGGTATATGCCCATGAATTTGATCCATAAAACACTACTATTTTGTCTCCACTGTATAGAACTATATCACCGCTATGAGTAGTTATCTGCGCATCATTTTTTGTATAACTTTTTCCCAGAGAACCAACCTGCTCATTGTCACTATACATAGACATCTGCACTACGATATCACCTTTGCCTGCTTCTTCCATAAGTTCTTGCACAGTCTGATTATCTTCCCTTATAACCTGGATTTCAGTGTCGTTAAAATATAACTTCATGTATTCTTTCTCATCATCAATCGCCGATTTGACGGTAATTTCTGTTTCTCTACATCCTACAAGCCCAGATAAAACTAATATACACAGACTAAATAACAGTACTCTTTTCAAACTCATAATTTCTTTCCAAGTTCATATGCTTTTTTCATCACATCAACATGGCTTGCAGCTATATTTGCAGCATCAATTCCACCGCCACCGACCATGCCTTTCAAGGAAGCCTTTTCAAAACAGTCTACCCAGCCTTGCAGACCATTGTAGGCTTTTTCAAATGCACTTTCATCATTCTCAGCAGCAGTTGCAATCATATAAATATCTCTGAATGAATAATCTGTCGAATATAGAGGATTCAATCTATCAAGAAGTGTTTTCATCTGACCACACATCTCATAGTAATAAATTGGTGTTGCATAGACAATGACCTCCGCATCCTTTACTTTTGCCATAATATCTGCAACATCATCCTTCAGTACACACATCCCATTCCTCTGACAGGATAGACAACCGATACAATATTTTATATCTTTTCCTTTCAAAGAAAGAAGTTCCACATCATGCCCGGCTTCTTTTGCTCCCTTTGCACACTCATTTGCAAGTATATCAGAATTGCTGCCTCCTCGAAGACTTGTCGATATGATCAATACTTTTTTTGCCATGATTAAATTTCTCCTTTTTCAGTGTCTTTTTTAACCTTCCGTATAACTTTCGCAGGCACTCCTGCCGCAATCATATTGGCCGGAACATCTTTTGTTACAACTGCTCCGGCTGCAATGACCGAACCTTCACCAATCGTAACCCCCGGAAGAACCGTTACATTTGCTCCAAGCCACACTTTTTTTTCGATGTGAATCGGCTGAAATATCATACCTGCTCTTTTCTCGGGATCTTCCATATGATTAATCGTTGCCAATACTGCATTATGTCCAATCAGGACTCCATCCTCTATATAAATACCACCCTGATCCTGAAACTTACATCCTGCATTAATAAAAACATTTTTACCTATATGGATATTTCGTCCGCAGTCTGTATAAAACGGAGGAAACATTCCAAAACTTTCATCTATTTTTTGTCCGGTAAGTTCCGACATAAGCTGTATAATTTCTTCTTTTGTATGATATTTGTTATTCAGCTCCATCGTTATCTTTAATGCCCTTTGAGACAACTCATGCATAACCAGATGTTCTTCACTTCCACCATCTACGATATATCCGGGCTTCATATTACTCAAATATTCTTCACACGTCATAATTAACCAACTCCGTTTTCTTTAAAAAATTTCTGAATTTTGTCAAATGGGATCACATCCTGATTATCGTATAGATCTGTATGAACAGCTCCCGGAATTGTCAGCAGTTCTTTATTGGATGTGTACTTGCTGTTCTTAATCATATTTTCATAAGCATCTTTTCCAAAATAATAGCTGTGTGCTTTTTCTCCATGAACGATAAGGACTGCACTTCTGATTTCATTACTGTACTTTAATATTGGCTGATTCATAAATGACATACATCCAATACTGTTCCAGCCATCATTTGAATTCAGGCTCCTTTTATGATAACATCTGCCTTTATAATACTCACTGTAATCTTTTACGAAGAAAGGTGCATCTTCCGGAACCGGAAGGGGAACACAACCACCGCCTCTTGAATATTCGCCTTTACGGTATTCTTCTGTCCTGAGGGTATTCAGTGACTGTTTCTTTGCATAACGTGCTTCTTCACTGTCCTCAGAATCAAAGTATCCATTCGCATTTACTCTTGTCATATCATACATGGTAGAAGCAACGGTTGCTTTTATTCTTGTATCCAACGCAGCTGCGTTAAGAGCCATTCCACCCCAGCCGCAGATTCCAATGATTCCTATTTTATCCAGATCCACATCTTCCCGAACAGAAAGGAAATCAACAGCAGCCATAAAATCTTCTGTATTAATATCTGGAGAAGCCATAAATCTTGGATAGCCTCCACTTTCCCCCGTAAAAGAAGGGTCAAATGCAATCGTTAAATATCCTCTTTCAGCCATTGTCTGTGCATATAATCCGGAACACTGTTCTTTGACTGCCCCAAATGGTCCGCTTACGGCAATCGCAGGATATTTCCCAGATGCATTTTTCGGTTTATACAAATCTGCGGCAAGTGTGATTCCATAACGATTTACAAATGTCACTTTCTTATGGTCTACTTTTTCACTCTGTGGAAAAGTTTTATCCCATTCAGATACCAACTTTAATTCTTCTGTTTTTAACATATTTAACATCCTCCATATGCAAAATTTCTTGTAATTACACTAACAATAGTATATGATATAAATATCTTACAACCTAAAGTTAACTTTAGGTCAAGCATAAATTTGAAAGAAGGTTTTTTATGTATACAATCGGTCAGGTCTCTGCAATGTTTAATCTTCCTGTTTCTACATTAAGGTATTATGACAAGGAAGGCTTTTTCCCTAATTTGGAACGCAAGGGAAATATCCGTTATTTCAGCGATAATGAATTAGAAGCACTTCGTATCATTGAATGTCTGAAGAAATCCGGTCTTGAGATAAAAGATATAAAGCAATTTTTTATCTGGGTATCTGAAGGCAGCTCCAGCTATGAAAAAAGGAAAGAATTATTTGAAACCAGAAAATCAGCTGTTGAAACTGAAATTCAGGAACTTCAAAAAACTCTCTCCCTCTTAAAATTCAAGTGCTGGTATTACGAAACAGCAATGAAAGATGGTAACGAAGATGCTATAAATGCCATGTTGCCTGACAAACTTCCAAAAAATATACAGAAACTATATGATATATAGCACACATTAGCGGATGCCTATAGTTTATTTAAAACTTTTCACGTTTAAATTAGGTATTATCTCAGATACATTCCTATAAACTGAATCACCCGTCCAACCACTTCATCTGTCCAGAGGAAGACTCCATGATCGGCAGAAAGTACCTTATAGAAATCTACAATCTTTTTGCACTCTACCAGTTTGTCATACAACAGCACACTCTGATTAAAAGGAACCATCTCATCCTGATCTCCATGAACAATCATGGTTGGAGGAATCTGTTTTTCTTCCGTAATATAATTCAACGGATTTCCTGGTTCAGATATTTCCGGATGATCTGCCACTCTTCCACCGAATAGAATATCTTCCGGCTGAGGTTTACTGTGGTCAATCTCTGGATTTCTTGGTTTATCATTGATTCTCGTCACATCGGTTGGTCCATAAAAATCAATAACTGCTTTTACGGCATCCGACTGCTCTTTATTATCCTCAGTTTTAAATTCTTCCATATCTCCCGTTACGCCTACCATAACAGCTGCATGACCGCCTGAAGAGTCACCCCATATTGCCACGTTTTCCGGATCAATTCCATATTCATCCGCATGAGCTCTCAAAAAACGAATTGCTGATTTTACATCCTGCAAAAATGCCGGGAAGATTGCTTCCTCAGAAGGTCTGTATTCCACACTGGCAACCACATAACCTGCTTTTGCTAAAGGATACAAATTCGGCAATGAAAGATAACAATCCTGTTTTCCCCATCCGGAACCCTGTACAAAAATTACCAACGGATGTTTTCCGATATATCCTAGCTGAGGTGCATGAAGTCCTGGAATTAAAAGCTGCAGATGCAGCTCTGTTTTTTCTCTCTTTACATATACAACATCCTTGATGTAATTTACACGAGTATCTTCTTTATCTGCATAAAGTGTCTTCATCCCCTCCCGCATAGTGATATCCTGCGGTATTTTCATTTCCCATTTTTTCATACTTTCTATCTCCTTTATGTAAAAAATTTTTCTTTGCTAACTTACGTGCTAATGAAATCCTCTTTAATATCTTTATAAATAGGTAAAGGGTTCTCCCGCATCCACAAATGTTACCAAAACTCCTGGTGCAACTAATTCCAGCCAACCTACCAGATGTTTCATGCCCCATTCTTCGCTTCTTTCATGACCAAGTACCAGCATTCCCTTGTTCATACCCAGCATGGTAGCATCACGTACATAAGCAGACAATGTCCACTCTGTGATATCTCCGCAGATTACCACATCTATGTTTTCTTTGCACATCTGAATCATTGGTGCTTCTTCCCGTCCAAGTCCCAGACTTCCTCCTCCTACCAGCACAGATACACGTTCCACTCTCATCTCTGGATTCCCGACAATCTGTACCACATCCATATTGGCTTTCTCTTTAAAGAACTCACACAACCCTTTTAATGTTGTTTCCGGAATCTGGTAAACTGCTCCAAAATTTTTCCAGAATCTTTCCTGATTGAAATCTTTTTCACCATATTTTTCTGTATCGATGATTTCCACACGAAATTCTTCCCATCCAAACTCTTTATCGAATCCTTTGTATATCTCGTCTTTCTGTCCCATATGCATGTAATCATGAAATCTCCAGATTGTCATACCACTTTCTTCAATCAATTTTTTCTTTTCCAGATAAACCGGATCTTCACTGACCCATTCCTTTTTATCCATGCCATTGAACCAGGTAGGTTCATGAGTAATAATAAAATTGGCTCCTACCTCTTTTGCTTTACGTATCACATCTACCGTTGCCATAAAGGTACTTACAATACCAGTTACCTCCTGATCCATGGATCCACATATAAGTTTATCACATGTACACTCTGCCGGCAGAGGATTCATCCCTGTTTTGGCGATAATTCCATCAATAATCTCTCTTACTGTCATCTTTTCTTCATCCTTTCACGACATATTGATAAACTCCGTTTCCTACAACTTCCATAATACCTGGAAGTTCAATTTCAGCTATTTCAAAATTTTAAGTAAATCACTAAATTTATCAAGTGTATAATCTGCTTTTCCACATTTTACTGCATCACCAATCGCTGCCGTTTTCATACCACCTGCAATACCTGCATCAATTCCTGCCTCTGCATCTTCAACTATCAAGCAATCCTGAGGTCTTTCAGAAAGATACTCAGCACCCTTTAAAAATACTTCTGGATCTGGCTTCGATTTGGTAATATTATTGCCATCTGAAATCTTGTCAAAAGCGTCTAATAGATGTACTCTTTCTAAAATAAATTTTGCATTCTTACTGGATGATCCCAATGCAATTCCATATCCTCTACGACGAATTTCTGCTAGGGTCTCACGAACTTCTGACGTTACATCTCCAGGTGTCATAGTCTTTAATAATTCACGATATGTAGCATTCTTTTGTTCCGCTAATTCCTGCTTTTTTTTCTCTGAAAGTGGCTTTCCCTCATATCTTTCTAAAATGATTTCCAAACTATCCATACGGCTAACACCACGAAGGCGGTTATTAATTTTTTCATCAAAATAGATACCCATAGTATCAGCCATTTTTTTCCATGCCTGATAATGAAATTTATCCGTAAAAACAATCACTCCATCTAAATCAAAAATTACTGCTTTTATTCCCATATCTTATCTCCTCCTTTCCAAACCTGTTTTGGGGGTAAATTGTATATTTATCTTACCATCCTTAATCTGATAACAATCATGTGATAATTCTCTCTATTTCAACTAAATAATTTTAAAATTTTGTATCCCATTTTCCACAGAAAGGATCTATTGGACTTACGCCTTTAAATTTGCTCTTTCCTATCACTTTTTCCACAATTGCCTTAATTACATACTCTGAATTACAATAACCATTGATAAATGTCTTGATCATTGGAACATCCATTAAATGATATGGGTTTCCTACACTGATAAACATAGTTGGAACTTCATGCACAAACCATGGCATATTATTTCCTAATCCAAATAAGGTATGCCAGTCCAATCTTGCAACCGTCTTATTGGAAACAGTCTCGATATTACCAATATAGATAACCATGTCATATTTGTCTTTAAATTCTCCTACGGTATCAAATAGTTTTCCCTCACCTCTTCCAAGTTCTTCCTTTTCATAAACAAATACCTCAAATCCTTCGTTTTCCAATAATGTTTTAAAGTAAGTACATACACGCTCGTTCGACTGAAAATCACCCATTATTTCTAACAAAATACGTTTCTGCTTATCTGCAGAAATTGGAAGTAATTTCTGCGTATCTTTTACCAATGTTACCCCTTCATCTGCACACTTTTTTGCCCAGGTATCATGCTTTTCACATTTTAAAACAGCCAACGCTTCTTTTGGTGGTACCAGTGTTTTGTTTTGCTGCTTTATATGCAACTTCAATGCTGCTTTTGTGGCAAGAATACGCTTCACTGCTTCTTCTAAACGCTGTTCTGATAACAAACCGTTTTTAACTCCTTCTGACATAAAAATAATGTCTTCCTCAAAGTCTTTATTAAAAAGGAACATATCACATCCGTTTTCAATTGCCATAGGAACCGCTTTTTGGCGTTCTTCTGCACAAGTAAATCCCACCATTGGTGTAGCATCTGTTGTAATTAATCCATTAAATCCCAACTGCTCACGCAGCAGTTTTTGTAATATATTTTTTGATAATGTTGCCGGAATCACCTTGTCACATGGCTTACCATCAAATTTTTCTTCATACGCAGGTAATGCAATATGACCTGCCATAACCGTAAGCGCCCCTTTTTCAATTAAGGTTTTGTAGATATCTCCATAGGATGCATCCCACTGCTCACAGCTTAATGAATTAACAGAAGTAAGTAGATGCTGATCACGCTCATCTACTCCATCTCCTGGATAATGCTTAATGGAGACTGCTACACCTTCTTCGGTCGCTGCCCTCATATATGCAGCACCCATCTTTTTTATACGCTCTTTGTCATCTCCAAAAGTACGTACGTTTAAAATTGGATTTCGGAAGTTACCATCAATATCTACAACTGGTGCAAATGCCCAGTTTACACCAACAGCAGCTCCTTCTGCACAAGATACCTTTCCAAGCTGATATGCCCGTTCTTCATTTCCTGTTGCCGCCACCAACATCTCCCGTCCGTAAAAAGTTCCTTCCACTGCAGCTCCTGTTCCACCCATTTCCAGGTTAGAAGCTATAAGAAGTGGAATTTTACTGTATTTTTGCAATATTCTGTGGCTTTCCATAATTTCTTCACCACGTCCTTCTCTGTAAAGTACTCCACCAATGTGCTTTTTCTCCACCAGATTTTTTAGCTCTTCTTCTCTAGTTGAAAATTCAATCGGACAAAAAAGCTGTCCTATTTTTTCTTCCTGTGTCATTCTCTGATAGGTACTCTCTACCCACTGAATATCCTCATCTGATAAATAAAATGGTTTTGCTTTGTAATCAAACATCTTTTCAATTCCTCCATTATTCAATATTTACGCCTTCTGTCAATTTTTCAAATCTATAAGCAAATGCTTATCAGCTGTATATTGATAAACTAGTTTTTGATTTTTACACTTACAGTTAAACCTATAATAATTTCGGTCATAATCGTTGTCTTTCCGCCATTTCTATTCCATTCTCATTGAAAAATAGTCGAAAATCACCTCATTATCTGAAGAGGTACCATTTCCTGTTGCAAACAGACCAATATAAGCTCCTACAAAGCCTCCGGCACTTTCCGATCCTAAAAATCCACCATCAATATTTTGGGCAACCTCATTTTCTATCCCTTCTGCTGCAGCAAAAAACTATACTGGTTCTCCGTTGCTTTTACTTTTAATTCATATCTCAAAGCCATTTCAATTGTGATGCTTCACACAACAAGCGGATGGCTCTGGGTAAAACCCTGGTAATATTGGATTATGTATCATATATTCTACCTTTTCTTTCTCTTTAATTTCTCTACTATGAGTATATATTTTGGATTTTTATCATTCTCTAATTTCTGGTCAACCCAACTAATTCTCTTCCAATAAATTCTTCATAATTATTATTTGCTTTTGGCTGATCCACAAAAAAGCATTATCGCCGGACGACCGGAACTTGGTCTCATTATTGTTTTGACATCATGCTCATCTGTATAAAACAATTTTTTGTGATAGACAATCATCTGAATTCTTTCCAATAAAGATTTCAAACGTACCTTCCTCAACAATATATTCCATCTCATTATTGTAATAACCCAATTCCTGATATGGAATTATGAAACTAATTTTCTTACTCTCTCCAGGATCTAATTCAATTTTTTCGAAGGCTTTTAACTGCTTTACTGGACGAACACGTTGTGCAACCAAATCCCTGATATAGCACTGTACTATTTCTTCCCCTGCTACTTCTCCAATATTGGTTATCGTTGCTGAAGCAATAAATGCCTCTCGGGACTCCACAACTTCTAAGTCCCGGTAATTGTAAGTTGTATAACTTAGTCCATACCCAAATGGATATACAGGTTCTAATGGTGTATCTAAATACTTAGATGTAAATTTTCCTTTGCCACCTGGCCTTCCTGTATTTATATGACTATAATACATCGGGCATTGACCACTTGCGTATGGAAATGTTGTAGTCAATTTTGCTGATGGGTTTACCCTTCCAAATAAAATGTCTAAAATGGCATTTCCAGCCTCTATGCCTGGATACCATGCTTCTAAAATAGCATCTGCCTTTTCTGCAACAGCTCCTAATGCTAACGGTCTTCCATTAAACAATACGGTAATTACTGGTTTCCCACTTTTTACTAATTCATCTAACAGTTCCATCTGTTCTTCCGGAATGGTAATATCCGAACGACTTGCTGCTTCTCCACTTTGATCTTTTGTTTCGCCTAGCGAAACAACTACAACATCACAGTTTTCAATTTCTTCTAAATTTTTTGTATAAATATAATCAATTCCTTGCACATTACAAGCATCTACTATACTAATACATTCTTCCGGATTTGCCCCAATTGCCCAGGCTCCTGTCATTTCACCACGATTATCTGCTAATCCACCTACAACACCAACTCTCGTTCCATTCTTCAATGGCAGGACCCCTTCATTCTTTAATAAAACCATTGATTTTCCAGCAGTCTCTCTTGCAAGTGTGCGATATTCTGGTTTTAATAATTCTTCCTTTTCCCGTTCTTCACTGGTCTGATATGGATGCTCGAAAAGTCCCAATTCGCACTTAATTCGCAGCACATCTGCAACTGCCCTGTCTAGTACCTCTTCTTTTACTACTCCATTCTGTACTAATTGCACTAAACTTTCACTATACGAATTAGAGGACATGTCCATATCCATCCCTGCTTCAATTGCCTGTCTAGAAGCATCTGACTTGTCTTCTGCAATGCCATGATTAACACATTCTGCAATAGCATTTGCATCAGAAACTGTCATTCCATCAAATCTCCATTTTTCTCGAAGAATATTTGTTAACAACCATTTATTCACAGAACAAGGTACACCATTGATATCATTAAAAGCCGGCATGATTGCTCTTGCTCCTGCTTTAATACATGCTTCATATGGTGGTAGATATTCTTCGTAAAATCTTTGCATTGACATATCAACACGATTATAATCTCTGCCTGCTTCCGCTGCACCGTATCCCGCAAAATGTTTTACACAGGCTACCATCGCATCTTCTTTTGACAGATCTTCACTTTGAAATCCCTTTACTTTTGCCATTCCAAATAATGAGGATAGATATGCATCCTCACCAGCACCTTCACTGACACGTCCCCATCTAGCATCTTTTGCAACATCCACCATTGGTGCAAATGTCATATGAATTCCTGCTGCAGTTGCTTCCTTTGCTGCAACACGTGCTGTCTTTTCCCAAAGAGCAGGATCCCAGGCACAGGCTTCAGCAAGCGGAATTGGCATTATTGTACGATATCCATGAATAACGTCATAACCAAATACTAGCGGAATTCCAAGTCTTGTTTCTTCAACTGCAATTTTTTGTAACTTGTTTGCGGTTGCTGCATTTTTAATTCCATTATAAGATCCAATTTTTCCAGCTCTCAAATCTTCCTCATGAAAGTCTTCCTGTGCTGTGCTCATTAATCTACCAAATTCCGCTTCACTGATTTTTCCATCAAACATCATGTCTAACAGTTCAGAAAAACTTACCTCAAATGCTCCAACTAATGATGGACCACATTGCTGTAACTGGCCAACCTTCTCTTCTAATGTCATCTGTTCTAATAAATCTTTAATTTTTTCTTCATATTGAGCCATAGTTACTCCTCTTTGAACTTTATTTGTACTATTTAGGCTTATTAATAGTATTTTCTATTTTCCAAACACTTTAATCTTATTCTTCGTCTTCCTCCATAGTTCACTAGGGCAGACAGTGATTGTTACCTTCTGCTACAATATGGAACTGAAACTGGAACTCACTATATATTAGAAAGGAAGTTCTATTGCTTCCACTAAATGGATTGTAATCTCATCTAACTCAATTCCATCCGCTCCAAAAAATAATTTTAAATAATGATTATTCCCAACAATAACACCTAATTCTCTAGTTTCGGTCACCCACTTACCTTCTGTTCCTTGAATAGATATTGTTGTTTTATTTGTACCATCTAAAAATACACTAATAGGAAGCTGTGCTAATGATCCCAATTCAGATTTCATTGTGACAGAAATTTCAAACAGGCCAAACTTTGTCACTTCAATTCCAGCAACCCAGCATTCTCCGCGCTTGGTAATTATGTTGCTTCCATCTATTTTCACCTCTTCTCCACTTTTATCAACCTTATAAAATTTAAGATCAACAGGTGAAAAATCATTATCTTCCTTAGCATTCATTTCTTCTAATTCTTCTGGACTAATTCTACCTAATTTGTGTTCAATAGCCGGTACATTCAAAATAAAATTCAAAACATCTTTCGCACTTCTCTGCAAATCGCTCCTTTGCAACACACCTGATTGTAATTTTTCCAAAAGATTATCCTGATTCCCACTTCCTTCTGCATCTGGCGTAACCATATACAAATTATTTCCTGCTGTTATCATTGGTGCCAGATTTTCTCTGGATGGTTCACTTCCTTCATCATTTGCCATTGACCACCAATCAGTCATAACAATTCCTTTAAATCCCCATTCTTTACGCAAAATCGTGGTACAAAGATCATAGTTACCGGCTGCCCAAATACCATTTACTGCACCATAACTAGTCATGATCGCGTGGGCGCCGCCTTCTTTGACTGGTATTTCAAAACATTTTAAATAGATTTCACGTAAAGCTCTCTCTGAAATCACTGAATCGCTATAATTTCTTGAAAACTCTTGATTATTTGCACAAAAATGTTTCATAGTTCCTGTTACATTTGAATATCCAATTCCTTTCACCTGAGCTGCTCCTATTTTTCCCGTAAGTAATGGATCCTCTGAAATGTATTCAAAGTTACGCCCATTTAATGGATTTCGATGGAGATTTAAACCAGGTCCTAATATACTATCAATTTTATTCTTACGAAGTTCTTTTCCTAACATACAATAAAGTTCTTCTACCAAGGCTGTATCAAAGGTACAGCCAAGTGCTGTTCCATTTGGTAATGAAAACGCTTTTGTTCCACAATCCATACGAATTCCGGAAGGACCATCTGCACAACATGCTGCTGGTATGCCGAAGGCTTGTAATCGTTCTGTAATTCCTCCAAAGGCTGCTGCTGTTCCTGGTGTAACTTTTGGACTACACATTCCTTCTCCATAAAACATATGAATCAAATCCTTGTCCTCTAATTGTGCAACAAATTCGTCCAAAGATGCGTTACCTTCGTAAACATCACCAAGTAAAATTCCTTTATCTCCAGTAAACGGAATTTCCTTTTCACATCTTCTTTTTTTTCGTACAACTGGATCTATTGTTCTCGTTGGCACTTTTTCAAATGCAACTTTTCCGTCTACAGGATGTATTCGTTCAAAGTCTATGGTTGGTGCACAAGCTTCTTCTAATTTTTCTACTACAAGAAAGTTTTCCCAGAAACTACCACAGCTTACTGCACTTCTGACATCAGTTCCTGCAAATACTTCATATTCACCTGCTTCTAACACATAACAAGAACGGTACCCTGTCACTCCACTATCGTCATAAGATGCATATGTTTTTTTAGGGATGGAAATCAGTAATTCTTCTGTAGCTCCCGCTGCAAGTTTTTTTGTTTTTTCAAAACCAATTAATGCACGCTCAGGTTTTCCAAGCATTCCTTGTGGTGATTTTATATATATCTGGACTGTTTCTTTTCCATCTAAAGTTCCTGTATTAGTAACCTTTACAACTATACAGATTTTGTCGCGTGTAATCTCTTTAATATTACTTTCCAAGGCAAATGAAGTGTACGATAATCCATACCCAAATGGGTATATTACTTTTTCTTTTGCGAAACTTTCAAAATAGCGATATCCCACATAGATATCTTCTTTATAGAAGTTTCTCTTTTCATCTCCAAAATTAGCAGTAGAAGGATAGTCTTCAATATTTCTTGCAATCGTATCTGTCAGTTTTCCACACGGATTGACTCTTCCTGTCAGAACATCCACTACTCCATGTCCTCCTTCTTGCCCACCTTGCCATGCATATAAGACAGCAGAAGGGTTGCATTCTTCCACCCAATTCATATCGATGATATTTCCAACATTCAATATCACTATGGTACGTTCAAATGCTTTACTTACATTGGCAATCATTTCTTTTTCAATATCTGTCAAAAGATAGCTTCCCTGCTCATTTCTATTATCCTGGTCTTCTCCCGCAGTTCTACCTATAATTATTAATGCTGCATCTGCATTTTTTGCAACATTTAGCACAACATCATCTACTGGCATTTCTTCCTGGGACCAAGGCACACGTCCCCATCCTTCGCCTTCGTCATAAGGATGCTTTTTGATCCATTTTTCATACAGATTTAATAAGTCTTCCTCTAAAATAATATCTTTTTCTTCCTTTAATGCATCCAAAATACTGACTACATACCTAGTATTCACTAACCCTCCAGAACCAAGACCACTTTTGTAATAATGGAAAGCCATTCGTCCAAACACTGCTACTTTCTCTTTTTTTCTTAACGGAAGTGCATTATTATCATTTTTTACTAAAACACATCCCTCTGCGGATGCTAATCTTGCAAGTGCAGCGTATTCTTTCAAATCTAATGTATATTTGCTCATAACACCTTCTACCTCAATTTTTTTGAGTTTTACCAATATTTACCCAATTTCTTATTAGTTATCTCTTAAATATCTATTCCTTCACATCAAACGTCATAATAAATGCTTCTTTCTTACTACACGGTTTCCATTTTTCTAATCCATCACTATTTGGATTTCCTGTTTTCATAAAATTCGTCCAATAAGTCAGCATCTCTTCTGACAATTCCTGGTCTTGTTCTGTAAATGGTCTCCAGCAACGATTTAAGGTGCCAAACATATACCATAATTCTGCAGAATGAAACGCACCTGCATCATCTCCCGGAAGCTGTCTGGTGAAATGATATACATAGGCAGGTGTATGACCATTCTCCTCCAATTTAAAACTAAACTCTCGGCTTCCCTCATAAATCACACTTGGTTTTCCGGCTTCTACGTCCTCTTTTGTAGTCATGATATCATTTAAATTGCTACCTATCATATATGGAATATTTTTAATTTTATTCTGCTCAATCAGCTTATAATAGCCATCTTTTAATACGTATCCATCAATATTAGGAATCAATACTAATCCTTCTCCTACGCTGAACATTTCCTCAAGGAAAGGTCCAATTGCAGCGTTCAATTGTTCTGAAGACATGGCTCGCAACTCTTCCAGCGATTCTGCTCCTGTTGCCGCTACAAATCGTTCACCAAACTTCATTGCATCAGATAAAGGCAAATCACGATGCAATCCTTTTCCATAACTACCGCCACTCTGCATAATTGCTCTTTTTATCATATTCTCCGAAAGATCAGAAGAAATCAATGTCTGTACACTCATTGCACCTGCTGATTGTCCAAAAACTGTAATATTTTCCTTATCTCCGCCAAAATTTTCAATATTATCATATACCCACTTTAAAGCCATCAACTGGTCTAACGTTCCGTAATTTCCTGAAATTCCTTTTTCGTTTTCTGCAGAAAGCCATGGATGTGCTAAAAATCCAAATATATTCACACGATAATTGATAGTAACTAAGATTACCCCTTTTTTACAAAGTGCTTCTCCATCAAATTCCTTCTCGCTTCCATAGCCACCCATAAAAGCTCCACCATGAATCCAAAAAGCAACCGGCAATTTTTCCTCTGCTTTATCTGCCGGCGTCCAAATATTTAAGTACAGACTATCCTCACTAATGTTCACCGAAAAAGAAGGATCATCGTAAAACTCTTTATCATAAAAAGGATCCTCATGAACTTCCTGCATGCTTTTAGCTTTAAAACAATCTGCCTTAAGCACTCCATCCCAGTTATCTAATGGCTGTGGTGCTTTCCAGCGCAATTCACCAATCGGAGCTTTTGCATATGGAATTCCTTTAAAAACAGAATAACCTTCTTCTTGTATACCTTCTATTTTTCCATTCTTTGTTGTTACTAATTTCATACTTACCTCCCTGTTATCTGTATATTTATTCTAAAAAAGAACCGCCAAGCGATTCCTTTTTAGATGTCCCGGCTTTTGTGCCAAATAAAACATATATTTTGATACTCAACTTACTATATTAACCTTTTACGGCTCCCATCGTAAGTCCTTTTGCAAAGTACTTCTGGAAGAAAGGATATACAATTATAATTGGCAAAATTCCAACTACAGCAATTGCCATACGAACCGTTGTCGTAGGTATATCTGAAAGGCTTACACCTGCTTGTGCATTTGATGCCAAATAAGCAACATTTTCATTAATATTATTTAAAATATTCTGAATCGTATACAAATTTTTACTCTTATTACTCAAATAATATAAACCATTCTGCCAATCATTCCAGTAACTAATACCACTCATCAAGCCGACTGTTGCAAGAATCGGAACGGAAAGTGGAAGTGCAATATGAAAGAAGTTATAAAACTCACTTGCTCCATCGATACGAGCTGCTTCATATAGTTCCTCAGGAATACTATTTTCAAAATAATTACGAACCAACATTACCATAAACCCACTCATCAGTAATCCTGGAAAAATCAATCCCCAAATCGTGTCTTTTATATGAAGCGTCTTTACGTACATAATATAGGTCGGTACTAATCCACCATTAAATAACATCGTAAACACTACGATAAAATTGAGTATTTTTCTTCCCGGCAGTTTCTTCTGTGCCAGCATATATGCAAGCATGGATGTAATAACAACACCTATACTTGTTCCAATGACTGTCACAATGATTGTCATAAAGTATGCCCGGCCAATCATTTCTGCTTGATTTGCAATATATTCATATGCACTTAAAGACCATTTAGCCGGGAAATAAGAATATCCATCTGTCATCGCAACGGTATCATCTGTTAATGATGCAATTATAAGAAGCAAAAAAGGCATTATTGCTAAAAAGGAACAGATAGAAAGTATAATATTGGCTGCAATTGACCATCTTTTTCTACTACTTGATCTCATTTTTTATCCTCCTTTAGAATAACGCACTGCTTTTATCAATCTTAGTTACGATTTTGTTTGCTGCAATAACAAAAATAAATCCAACGACTGACTGAACAAAACTTGCTGCTGATGACATACCCACATCATTTAATTGTAACAATGCACGGTATACATAAGTATCAATCGTCTGTGTACTTGCATATAATGCGCCCTGCATCATAGGAACCTGATAGAATAATCCAAAATCAGAACGGAAAATCTGACCCATATTTAAAATCAACAGCATTACAATAGTTGGTTTCAATAAAGGAATTGTAATCAATTTAATTTGCTGCCATTTTGATGCCCCGTCTAACTCAGCTGCTTCATAAAACGAATTATCAATTCCTAGTAAACTTGACAGGTATAAAATCATACCAAATCCAATACCTCTCCACTGATTTACAAAAGTAAGAATGAATGGCCACCATTTATTTTCCTGGTAAAATGCCGGTGCATTTCCAGTAATTGCTTCAATTGCTTTTGTTAATAATCCGGATGTAGGTGACAGGTAAGCATAAACAAGGTACGCAATGATAACCATGGACATTAAATATGGCAATAAAATTGTTGTCTGATAAACTTTTTTTGCTTTCTTACTAACTACTTCATTGATTAAAATTGCAGAGCCAACACCAACGACGATTCCCAAGCAAATCCACACAATGTTATAACACAAGGTGTTACGAATCATTATGAATGCGTCTCCACTCTTAAATAAGAATTTAAAATTCTTTAATCCTGCCCAAGAACTTCCCCACATACCCTTTGCATAGTTGAAATTCTTAAATGCAATCTGTAATCCAGCTAATGGCATGTAATTATTGATAAATAAATATACCAATCCTGGAAGCCCCATCAGGTAAAATGGGAGCCAATGAACAAACATATTTTTTTTACTCTTTTTTATTTTTGTCTGCTTCATTTTTTCCTCTTTTCTTTTAAAAAGAATTAGGTCGTCACCAAACATTTTCGAAGGTAACTATTTATGTGACAACCTAATTCTCCTTACTTTCTATCAATTCATTGTTCTTAAATAACTGTTTATCCTTTACTGTGCAAGATAAGCATCTAACTGTTTCTGATTTTCTGCGATAATATCATCAATACCAGCTGCCTGAAGTGCACTTACAAGTTCTTCTACTGCTACATCAACGTCTTCTACATCCCCTGAGTTGATCATTGGAAGCTTTTCAGCTAATACAGATGCAATTGCACCTGCTTCAGCAGAATAATCAGATGCATCAAAGTTGTAACCAAATGTTTTTGAGATATTTGCAGTATCATTAAATGTTTTCAAATCATCATAATATGTATCTGTTAATGGAGCTAAAATCTTAAGGTTCATATCATCACCAAAATGGCAAAATCCTTTATAATAACCATTATGATCTGCATTTTCTGTTCCTTCAGTTGTAATAACATTTTCTGTTCCTTCAACTGCAACATAATCAAGTCCCTCTACTCCATACTGAAGAAGATTTGCAACTTCTGCATCAGAATATATTAAATTCAATAAATCCATTGCTTTGTCAGGTCTTTCACAAGTAGATGCAATACCTAACATAAATTCTCTTGCAGATGACGCGCTGATAAGTCCATCTGACATCTTAACAATACCTGCTTCAAAATTAGGGGTAATCCAAGCTGCAATTGCATCTGTTGCATAGGAAGTAGCTGTTCCAAAAATTTTCTGCTGTGCAAAGTATTCCTGTACTGTAGTAGTATCTGTTAACTGTTCTTTTGGAAGATATCCTGCTTCATTCCATTCTTTAATCATCCTTGCAAACTCTAAAAATTCTTCAGATGCATATACATTTTCAATAGTAGTGCTATTAGCCGGATCCAAAATTGCGCCATATGCAGCCGAATCGCCAAAGCTGTCCGTCGAATGCCAGAATTTATAATTTAGCTGACCAGAATTACCAAAAGTTGTAAGTGCAACATCGTGCTCTTTTAAAATTTCAGCTGCGGATGAAAGATCTTCCATTGTCATTCCATCATGCATATCAATACCGTATTCATCAGCCATTGTTTTGTTATAAACAAAACCTGCTGCTATAGCCGGATAAAGATATCCTGATAATGCATAGGTAACGCCATTTATTTTCTGTGCTTTTGCAACACCTTCTGTCGCTGCAAGTGCTGCCTGACCACGTTCTGCTAATAAGTCATCTAATGGAAGTAACAAACCATCCGGAACCATGGCATCCATTGGCTGTGTAAGTCCAACATTTACAATATCAATTTTTTCTCCACCTGCGATTGCAAGGGATGTATTGTTTGAAAGATCTCCAATAAAGGTTGGTACAATATGTACGGTACAATTAATTTTTTCTAATGTAATTGCATTAAGTGCTTCTTCCACTTTTTCAATATCATTGTTCTCTGCGAATAATCCTGTAAGCTGAATATCAACCTGATAAGGATCTTCATCAAAATCGATGACTGCTTCTTTGGTTCCTTCTTCTGCTCCGGAAGCAGTTTCAGTTCCTACTGTTGCCGCCTTATCCCCTGCAGTTTTCTCATCTGAACCACCGCATCCTGCAATAAGTCCGGCAACCATTGTCATTGTCAAAAACATGCTCAATACTTTTTTCTTCATATTCTTCTCTCCTTTTCTTTCCGATGTCGGTTTGACACCATTGTCACGTCTTCCTTCTTTCTTCACTTAAAACCGTACCGACTTCATGTATATATCCTAACAATTTTATTAGCACTTTTATAGCACAATTACGTCATACTTTTAACACGATTATGACTATTAACCATTATTCATTATATTTCTATTCTATTTTCCGTCACTTTAACATATTTCTTGTAGCCAAATGAAATGTAGCGTTAAAAAGTACATTTTTCATGTTCTTTCTAACGCTACTGTTCTTATTTATATTCTTCTATATTATTTTTTCGTTCACTTCGAAAAGCCGCAGGTGCCTGTCCAACGTTCTTCTTAAATATTTTGGTAAAATAGGAATAATTTCCATATCCAACATTATCTGCAACTCGGTTAATCGGATAATCAGTCTGAATCAGTAACTCTTTTGCAAGCTTGATTCGCTCTTCCGTAATGTATTCCAAAATAGAAAAACCAGTCTCTTTTCGAAATAAACGCATTAAATATTGTGCATTCAAATGTACTTCATCCGCGATTTCCTCTACATAGATATTTTCCTGAATGTGCTTTAAAATATAATGCTTTGCCTGATGTATTACATCATCCTGTTTTTCCTGTGCTTCTTTTTTAACCAAGTCATGAATAATCTGTTCTGGGATTTGTTCTAATTCCGGCTTTTTATTCCTTCGCTCTACCACTTGAGTCAATATTTGATTTAATTCCTCATAATCAATGGGTTTTAAAATATAATCAGCACTTCCTAACTGCAATGCTCTTCTGATATATTCAAATTCTGGATGGCAGCTCACATAGATACATTCCACTTCTGGATAATACATCTTGACCCATTCAAATAAATCAAGACCGCTACCTTGTGGCATCTCAATATCGCAAATCATAAAATCTATTGTTTCCTTTTTAAAAATCTCCTGGGCTTGATACATGGAATTTGCAGTAAACACTTCATCTACTCCATATAATTTCCAATCTACTCTTCTTTTTAATGCATTGACTGATACAACTTCATCGTCTACTAAAATTATGTGCAACATCAGATATCCTCCAACTTTCTTCGTTCTTCTCCATTATTATGAATCATTGGCACAACAATTTCTACTCTTGTACCATGCGGTTTTTCTTTCGTTATCTTAAACTGTGACAATCCATTATATAAAATGTCCAATCGTTCAATTGCATTTTGAATTCCAACACCAAGTCCTTCTTGTTGCTGCCTCGTTTTTCGAAACAGTTCTACCTTCTGAAGTAATTCATCACTAATCCCCTCTCCAGTATCCGATAATCGGATTCTAATACAATTGTCTTCCGTCTTTTGTGCAATTACAATGATATCAATGCTATTTCCTATTTTCAAAGAATGTTTTATTGCATTTTCTGCAAAGTTCTGAACTAATAATGGTGGCACCAGACAATCCCTTACTTCCTCATCATATTCTACCATTGCGAAAAAATTATCTGGATATCTTGCCTGCTGAATTTCAAAATAATTTTTGATATGATTCATTTCCTGAGACAATTCCACAAAATCTGTATTTGCATTTACAACATAGCGAAAATATTTTGATAGGCAAAGTATCATTTTATGAATCAGTGGATATTCTTCTTTTTCATAGCTATACAATATATTCATTGCATTTAGAATAAAATGCGGTTGAATTTGCTGGCTCAAAAATCGCATCTTTATCTGTTGCTTTTCTAATTTTTCTTCATATACATCTATCTTTAACTTTGACACCTCGTCCATCATATGATTAAAGTTTCGGTTAATCTGCTCAAATTCACTTCCAGATTTTTCTTCTTTAACACGAACCTCCATGTCTCCTGCTTCAATTTTTTCCATTGCTCTTGACAAACTATTAATTGGATGAACAATCCACTTCTGCATAGAGAACATAATAATGGGAAGAATCCCTAATGCCACAATGGATGCAACTTGCAGGATTTGTATCATTAATGGCAGTGTCTTTGTAATTTGACTTTTCGGCATAATCTGTACAAGTTCTAGATTTACATAATTTGACTGTGCTTTTACTAATACGTAATTAACCCCATCATATCGTCCTGAAATATCATTTAGGTTCATCTTCTCTAAACCGTTTTTATTTGTATATAATACATTCCCTGAATCATCTGTAAGCACTTTTATATTACCATCATTGCTATCCTTTAGATTCAGTGTATTCGCAAGTTCATTTAAATCGATCCATGCTCCATAGTAAGCATTTTTATAATTCGACATCAAAATCAACAATGTTGTATCACTAAATTGAATTATCTTCCATGTTCCAATCAATGGCACTTCTTTGCTATCTATCTGACTCTGAATATATTCCGTCAATTCTGTTTTGTATGGTACCGAATCTGCTTTCACAATATTTATTTTTTTCTCAGGAAAAATGGAATAAATGCCAGTAATCCACATATTATCCATAAGAATATCTTCATAATCGTTTTGTAAAAATACCACTGATTGAAGTTGAGTATAATACTCTTTAGCTGTTGTAATCTCTTTTGTGTTCAAACGTCCAAAATTGATATTATTTCTGGTTTCATAATGAATTTTCGTAGAAATTCTCCCCATCGCATCATCTATCTGGCTCATATAAAGTTCTAATGCACTTTGATTTTCCTGAGAAATCTGATTTTCCACTTCATTGACAACCGTATTACTCAAGGTAATTGTCAGTATATTAAATGGAATAACAACTAATATTACAATCAATATCAGTCGAAATGTCGAAGTCTTCATTAATTTTCTTAATCGAAATCTTGTTTTCATGCTGTTTTTATCCTCCGTATGATTTCAATACTTGTTCGGAATCCCAAAACCGTTAACTAGTACATCAGATAATAATTAACTAAAACAATTATCGTTGGATTTTACACCTGCTTCTTGTGCTTCAACTACACTGATATCATCTAATTTATATGACCAATGATAAACGACTGGCTCTCGATTCACTTCTTCAAAATACAAGTAGATGCGATCCTCGAGTTCCTGTTTGGAATCCACACGGATTCCCTTGAGCATTTGCTTTGCCATTTTACAGAAGAAACTCTCAATCATGTTGAGCCATGAACCATGCCTGGGTGTAAACACAAATACAAAACGTCCTTCCGGACATGTTGCAAGAAAGTTTCTGGTTTCCTTTGATTTATAAGCAGAATGATTGTCGCAAACAATTCGAATGATATCACCCTCTGGGTATTTTTCATTCAACTTTTTAAGCAGATTGATAAAATCTGAACTTTTGTGTGTCTCGCTTACTATGGGAATAGCTTCTCCTGTAAGAAGATCAATCCCGGCAATCAAGGACAATGTTCCGAGACGTTTGTACTCTGCATCACGCATAACACAGCCATTTTCCTTTGTTGGATGCAGGTCAGATCCTGTAGTCGCAATTGCCTGAATCCCGGGCTTTTCATCATAGGATATAGTGTGAACCATAGGTTCATCCGTTGGTATTATTATTTTACCGTTTTCATCAAACTGCATGATGTGCTTGTTTATATACAACAAGCACATCATGCAGTTTGCTCTCAAAATCAGGATCACGCTTCTCGCAGTAACACTTGATTTTAAATGGCTTTATATCAGAACGCTGAAGAATCTTCTGCACCATTGAATTAGTGATAGTTTTCAGTCTTAGATACCCAGCCTCTTCAGCATGACTTTGGATATGTTGATGCAAGTTTTTAAGTGTCCATAATTCTTGCGAATATCCTAAGTCTGCTGGACACTGACAGGCTACACCGATTATCCATGCAACTGCATCATCCGTGATTTCTGTAGGTCTGCCAGAACGCTGATCATCAAATAAAGCACGATCCGTACCACCTTCTATATATTTGTTGATACAACGCTGAACTGATGCGGTACTTAAATCATAAATGCGAGCAATATCTCTTGTTGTAACACCATTTGCCTTATCAAGTAAAATATGTGCTCTGATTACCACCTGCGCCTGAATGGTTCTTTGCTTAATTAATGAGCGGAGATATTCATAGTCTCCATCTTGTAATTTTAATGTTTCTGCTTTATGTGGCATAATGAGCACCTCTTTCCTTAAAGATACTAACATCATACCATAACATCATTTGTTTTTGTTAATTTTTATTTACTGTACTAGAACAAGATGAAATGTATCGTATAGCATTTTCGAACTAACAATTCCAGTTTGGAGAATTGAAAAAAACGGAATTTACCTATTAAGACATATAAACTCTTGACAATAAAGCTCCTATATAGTATGTTTTTAATAAACTACTATATAGGAGCTTTTGTATGGAAATGAATGGAGGATTTCTTGTCACCCAAATAAAACAACTTGGAGACCGAATCTTTGAGAAGATTCTCAGCGAAAAGAATATTGATGCGTTTAACGGAGCCCAGGGGCGTATTCTTTATGTACTGTGGCAGGAAGATGGAATCTCAATCAGGTCACTCTCGATTAAATGTGGATTAGCGATAACTTCTCTTACTACGATGCTGGAAAGAATGGAAAATCAAGGGCTGATAAGCCGTGTTCAGTCTGAAACGGACAAAAGGAAAACACTCCTGTTTCTGACTGAAAAAGCATATGCCTTAAAGGGCGAGTACGATTCTGTATCTGATGAGATGGGCAGTATTTATTACAAAGGTTTTTCAGAGGAAGAAATTACCCGGTTTGAGGAATGCCTCGACCGCATCAGAAAGAATCTTGAGGAGTGGCAGAAGTCATGAGTATTTGTATCAAAGATCAGATTCAGAACATGAATATCGTCATTGGCTGCACAGTGGGGTGTACATATTGCTATGCCCGCAACAACGTGAAACGCTGGCATATGATTGATGACTTCGCTGACCCTGAATTCTTTCCGGGTAAGCTCAAGATGATGGAAAAGAAACGTCCGCAGAACTTTCTTCTTACCGGCATGAGCGATCTCTCCGGATGGAAGCCGGAATGGAGAGACGAGGTATTTGTAAAGATCCGTGAAAATCCACAGCATCAGTTCCTGTTCCTTACCAAGCGACCTGATTTGCTGGATTTTGATACCGATCTGGAAAACGCATGGTTTGGCGTTACGGTGACGAGGAAAGCAGAACTGTGGCGTATTGACGCCCTTCGAAAAAACGTCAGAGCAAAACATTACCATGTTACCTTTGAGCCGTTATTCGACGATCCCGGCACAGTTGACCTTTCCGGAATCAATTGGATCGTTGTCGGCACCATGACCGGAGCTCAGAGCAGGAAGATTCATACGGAACCGGAATGGGCATGGTCTCTGACGGACCAGGCACATAAGCTCGGCATTCCGGTGTTTATGAAGGAAGACCTTGTCCCTATCATAGGGGATGAAAATATGATTCAGGAAATGCCGGAAGAATTTAATAAAGTGTTAGAGGTACAGAAATCATGGAAGAAGTAATAAATGGAATCCTCATTCGTGAGGTGGAAACAAAGAACATCATGACTAAGTCTAGTCTGCCGGTAGGCGGTTACTCGGTCAATCCCTATGTGGGCTGTACACATGCCTGCAAGTATTGCTATGCTTCTTTTATGAAGCGCTTTACCGGGCACAAGGAGGAATGGGGCACTTTCCTTGATGTGAAGCATTGGCCGGAAATTAAAAATCCGAAGAAATATGCCGGACAGCGGGTGGTCATCGGTTCTGTGACAGATGGCTACAATCCACAGGAGGAGCAATTCGGGAATACCAGAAAACTTCTGGAGCAGCTGATCGGCAGTGACGCAGATATTCTGATCTGCACAAAGTCGGATCTTGTGGTACGGGATATTGATCTGCTGAAGAAGCTTGGACGTGTAACCGTTTCATGGTCGATCAACACACTGGATGAAAATTTCAAGAACGATATGGACTCTGCTTCGAGCATTGAGCGCCGTATCACTGCTATGAAGCAGGTATATGAAGCAGGGATCCGTACAGTCTGTTTCGTATCCCCGGTATTTCCCGGTATCACGGACTTTGAAGCGATCTTTGAGCGGGTAAAGGATCAGTGCGATCTGTTCTGGCTCGAAAATCTCAATCTTCGAGGCGGTTTCAAAAAGACAATTATGGATTATATCGCCGAAAAATATCCTGATCTTGTACCGCTTTACGATGAGATCTATAACAAGCATAACCGCAGCTACTTTGAAGCGCTTGAAGTAAAAGCTGCGGAAATGGCTAAGAAGTATGATTGTCCCTTTGTGGATAATGAAATGCCTTATGGCAGAGTCCCGCAGGGACATCCGGTGATCGTAGATTATTTCTATCATGAGGAAATCCGTGGGACAGAGAATACCGGAAAAAGAAATCGCTAACTACCAAGTTGTCACGCTGATTTCCGCCAGAACAATCCTTCTGAAGCTGCAATTTTCTCAAACAACATACACATTTCTTCATCTGGATTATAAATGCTTATATTTAAGCAATCCCATCCAAACTGGAGAAGCACATCTTTACTTGTAAATAATATATTTACATCACCAGAATGGCTTTCCAGTATAGTATCAATGATTTTTGTTACTTGTTCGGGGGTTGGCTGTTCAATCCATTTGCCCCAATGAACAGATACAGGATAATAACACATCGCTTTCAAAATAACGCCAACAAATCTATCTCTTAACCCACAGTAATCATAGTGGTTGAGTAGATAAGTTTCTACTTCAAAAAACTGTCCACCACAATTCATGGGTACTTGTTTAGGGAGGAAATCCATTATATAGCACGGGGTTTCCAAGAGTTTGTCAATTATGTCCATTTAATCACGCTCCTTTAACAAATCCCGATTGACAAAATCATTAATATCATATTCTACCATAATCACATATGCAATTCTA